>Ga0080006_1159919_pt1 | contig 29389 bp, 25 predicted proteins | sample RS3BMetagenome_FD_69209 | JGI IMG/M metagenome (GOLD analysis project Ga0080006, IMG submission 69209) | Ferric oxide microbial mat and aquatic microbial communities from Rainbow Spring, Yellowstone National Park, USA - RS3B (SPADES... ...
AATCCCATGAAGAACTACGTTATGGTAACCCTTGCTAGCACTGAGAAGGCTAAAAGGGATTTAGGATTCGAGGCAAAGGTTGACCTTGAAGAGGGGATAAGAAAGATAGACGAATATTACAGTTCCCTGAAGTGACTCTTTCAGTGATAAAATCTCCTTAACAACGGGATTGGGGAATCTTTGCTTGGCAAATCATCACAGGAATTCATTATAAAGCTTAATCAGGCTGTCTATTTCATTTTTCAGGGAATATTTTTTGGAGAAACTCACCAGCTCTTCCCTGCTCCTTTTATCGTTCAAAGTCCTGAGGACTGCTTCTTTGAAATTTTCTATGTCAGAAATTGTTGCTATGCCACCAATGGTTTCCCTGAAAACAGGGAGGTCATTGAAAACCACATTTGTCCCGCGGGCCAGCGCCTCTATAGGTGGAAGACCGAACCCCTCACCATCTGAAATGTAAACGAAGGCATCAGCGTTCGAAATATACCTCTTGAGTGTTTCATCATCCACCGCACCGAGCAGCCTCATATTCCCGGCTTTTGAAGCCGTTTCCCTCAACATTTCAGCCCTTTCCTTCCAGGAGTTCACCGGCCCTACATGATAAAGGGTCATATCCCTGATTCTGAAAACTATTTTGAAAAGTAGATCAAATCTCTTTCTCGGGTTGAAGTCTCCGACAGTAACAAGATGAATCTTTCCATCCTGAGGATAAGGATTATTTCTGTCGGGATAGATTTTTGAATGATCTATGCTCTTATATACCACCGCATTTTCTCCCCCTCAATCTTCAGTTCCCTCATAAGCTCCTTTTCCCGAATTTGGTGGATGATATCAGCATCCTTGCATTAAGAGCATTTCCATACATCAGATTATAGCTTTCCTTATCGTAAATCCCTGTCATGAATTTAGCAGACTTGATGGATGGGAGAATGTCATGGAGGGTTAAAATATCCCCATTCTTCGGAGTGAGTTCCGGAACGAGTGAGTGGGGTGGGAATTTGCAAGGCTGAATGACTTCATCCTCAGGCCCAGGTACTGAGAAATGATGCCGCCAAATTGTTTTCCCCGCAATGAAATTTCAATCTTCCTTATACCCACTTCCCTGTGTCTAAATCAGGCCTCATTTAAACCTTTTAAAATCCTCTAAGCATACCTTCTGTTTCCCATGGGATTTTGGATAATGGGATAGACCACAGTCACTACTTTTTCTTCCATTGTTCATAACCCCTCCAATTGAAAAGGGTCGTGGCTTAGGCTTAATTCCGGGTATCCTATAAATTCTATTCCCTTAATCTGAAATTCCCGGTGCATCTCAATCATGCCTGTTATCCCATGTATTTCAAGACCTTCTAACTCCAAAAAAGTTAAAATGAGACAGTGGAGATAAAAGACGGATTCAACCGCGCCGGAGTAGAAACGCAAAAAAGAAGATAAGTGAATTTCATTACCACTCTCCAGCCTTTAGCCATCTGGGTGAATGAATTGAAGATAGCTGTCCATCTGTACCCTAATCTCTAATTTCCTGTGGAAAGATTTGATAGACGAAAAGAGGTTGTACATCGTGAGATATCCGGTCATTATTATCCCAATTATTGTAGTTTTAACATTTCTGGTACCTGCGGTGAATGCATCCGTCGCGCCTACAACGAGAACTCCAATAAAACATGTGATAAATATATAATTCGAAAATCACACATTTGACAACTTCTTTGGGATATACCCTGAGAATCCTCTTTCAAATAATTCATCCCTCATCTCTAACATGTCCGTCCCGCTCAACCTTCTTTCAAACTTATCTCTTCTGAGGAAACTCGATCAGATTCCCCCTAGAACATTCTCTACTTTTGATCCCATCGAAGGTTATTTGCCCTATCATGAGGACTGGAATTAAGGTTATATGAAAGATTTTGCTGCAGGAAGCGGGAAACAGTCGATGACCCAATTCCTTTCATTATTTTCATTTATTTACCCCCAGGGGAATATTGAGATTGAAAATGTCAAGAACTAGTTTAATCTCCATTTATTTCAGATTAATGTGAATATACTGTGATTCATACAGTGGAAAAAAGAATGTTACATTGGATGAATAATTTTGACCTAATGGTATTTTTAGATTTTCGCTTCTGAAAATTGTTCCATTTGTAAACAATGAGGTATTTAAATTTGCATCTTCTCATAGGTAGATGGCCGTATTAAATATTATAGGAAGGGATATCGATAGACCTGAACTATTTTGTGATAAACTTTAATTTCCTATTTTGTAGTAAATTATAGGATTTGAATATAAGATATTCTGAGATAAGTTTAGATCAAAAAGAAGTAAATCCAATCCATAATAGAAACTTATGTTGAGAATAACTTCTATAATGGAGGGATGGAAAAGTAAATAATAATTATATGCACTTGATTTTTCAATTATATCCCTAATATTCATGACAATGTCTATCCCATGATAATAGTTCCCTGTAATATCAGGAAGTATTTCGGAACCATTTCCTAGCTGGGTTGAATTCTTAATGAAATAATAACTGATTTCTGGATGTTGGATTGGATATATATAACATGATTGTAGATGTGTAGTTCTGTTCCAATGGTAAAATTGTAGTCATAATACGAATAGGTGGTATTTTAAAACGAAGAGGATTTTTCAGGATTTGAGACAACACCAACCCCCAGCATTACTCCGGAGTATATTATTGAAATAATTATAATTATACCTATTACCTCTACCATGATTGATGAATACTTAACGGCCTTTTGCCATGAGACCATTAAAAGTTTATGCCTTATATGGGATAAAATTTTTCCTGAAAGATTTTATAATATGCTTAAATTTTCTTATGAATGGTAATACCCTGGAATAAAATGAATATTTATAAAATTACACTGGTAGTATCATTCATCATTTATACAGTTTCGTGGTCATTTATTACAATACTCAGATTCCTTTCTTTCAATTCAGGAGTATTTGACCTTGGAGTTTCTTCTTACCTTCTTTATAGTCTGTTCCATCAGCCTTTCAGAATATTTTACGATGGACAACCTTCGCTAGCACTTAATAAAATGATATATTTTCTCATTGCTCCGTTTTTCAATTTATTCCCAAACGATGAAATGCTTCTTGTATTCCAGAGTACAATTATTGGCGCATCTGTTTTCCCCCTATTTGGAATTGCAAAACATTTCACCCACGATGAGAGAACTTCGTTATTCATTTCCTTGACTTTTCTCTTCTACTATCCAATTGGTGGAGTTAACTGGTTTGATTTCCACTTCATGGCACTGGTTCCGTTCTTCTTCCTCACGGGTTTCTATTTTTACCTCAAAGGCGAAAAACGGAAATCATTCCTTTTCCTGTTCCTTGCCATGATTTCGGATTATCTTGTTCCCCTGATTGTCTTTATAATGTCAATGTTAACAATGAGAGAGAAAGATAACAGGAAATTTTCCATTATATTGATGACAGTCTCTGCCGCACTTTTCATGACGGTGACCCTATATTTTGGAATTTCATACTTCACTGTTCTGGCTAATTATCATTCCATTCAATCCTATATCACCGTGATAACAACAACATGGCAGGAGAAGGTACTGTACATAATCTATATGCTCGCTCCGCTCCTCTTTATTCCCTTTCTTGACAGGAGGTACATATTCCTTATTCTCCCGTTCATGGGATTTGCATTCCTGAACAATTATTTTCCTTACATATCTCCAATGTTCTTCCAGTATCCTAGCCTTATTGCTCCATTCTTATTCATTTCTCTCTCCCGGGGAATCGTCCCCTTGAGTAAGATATTCAGGAAGAACAATATCAGGGCTCTCAGGAATATAGCACTCCTGGTAATTGCGGTGAACATATCAATTTCCCTTGTCCTGATGCCATGGGGACCATTAAATGCATATATTGTCCCTTCCTATGATATACAGGAAAATACACACTTCACGGTCTATGATGCACAACTGGAAAATATAATAAAACTAATCCCAAGAGGATCATCTATAATGATACAGGACAATATGCCACAGTTATGCATAGGATACAACTGGATGCTCCCTGACAGCTGGCACAGAGGTATATACCCGGAATATGTCATAGAGGATCCTTATAGTTTCTTCCTGACCCATCCTTCATTGTATACGACCCCGCAGAACCTAACCATGATAAATGTTTTCAACTATCTTTATATGACTGGCAGATATGGCATAGTAGCTGATGCATCTGGAATCATCCTCCTCAAGAGAAATTATACCGGTCCCATGGAATATTACGTCCCTTATTATGGAAATTTTTCTCCTGATTCTATGATGCTAAACAATGGCAGCAGATCGAGGAACATCATCTCAGTGAATAACGATTTCACGCGGTCAGGTCAGTGGAACCAGATATGGGGCGGACCATTCATAAACCTTGCACCTGGTTACTACAGGGCCATATTCAGAATTATGACTACCAACAATTCATCTTCCAATTCTATCGTCCTGGTAGTCTCCTACCATCTCAATTCGTCCGTTGTTTCAATAAATAGCACCGTTCTAAATGGTTCAGGTCTGAAAATAAACATGTGGGAAAATATTTCCATCTATTTTCGCATCAATGTTATCGACAGCGGCGTTGAATTCAGAGGGGACTCACCTCAATGGAACGGGACACTATTATTCGGGGGTGTGACAGTTCAGCAATTATCGCCCCCTGAAGTTAACTATGTCTAATTTCAACAAGCACATATTATTAATATATAATTTAATTCTTATAGGAATCAAATATATTCAAATATCAGCACCTTGTTTCCTGATTCAAGTGTATTGCTATATGCCAAGGTGAAATTACTGTCTGTATAAAATCTTGATTCAACTCCATCCGAAAGATACATTATTGCAAATTTCACCTTATAATCCCGGTACAATTTATCACTGCTGTGCATCATAAATCTGTGGCCATCTAGGAATGTTACATTCTCGCCGTGCTGACCCGGAAAGATCTCTATCATGCTTTGCCCCCAATTCCTGACGTATGAAATATTCTTTCCGGATATTGTTAGAGTGACGCCATTATGAGTGCTGATGAATAGACCTCCAGATGTTCTAACAGTTGAATTTTCAAGGAGGAAAATAATTGGTGTGTTCATATTAGACCTTATATCCATGGTGACATTATTCCCTGTAGTGAAATTCATCTCTATGTATTTTTCACCGTAGTCGATTAAAAGACCACTCCAGCTGATCTTAACCTTCTGCGCTACTAGGGCTGACTGATTGATGTTGCCAGTATAGAGTGTCATGAATTCATCTAACTCATTCAGGTCATATGAGTAGAATGTAACTAACGATTGACTGCTATCGAGAAGTATGTATGTGTTGGAGGAATTTATGTAATAATAGGAGGACATCAGCTTTCCCAGAAGCACATTATAGATCTGATAGCTGTATAGCATATATGATGCATTAGCCTCACCGTAATACATGTACCTCTTGGAGAATAATTCCAGTGCCCAGCCAGAAGGAATATTCACGTTCACGAATGACTCGCCTGGAAGTGAATGTGAATTTATGTAGTTTCCCGCCTCAGAAAGGCTGGAGGGATTTGAGTAAAAACTTAGGTCTGAACCATAAGAACTAAATGAAACAAGAATGAGAACTGCAACTATTGCAATGACCGCGGCCCTCTTCCACGATTTTAGGGAACCAGAAGAAATGAATATACCCACTAAAAGTGACAGGGGGATCATTATGAAGTATGCTATTCTGTAAGGATCGCTGTAGGGTGTTACCAGAAGATAAAAGGGTAACGGAAGGAATGAAAGTGCAAGTATGTCTGACCTTTCCCTGTCGCCCCTTATGTCCCTTAGACCTATTAATGATATCATTATAATGAGCACAGCGCCAGCAAGGAAATATCCATAACCCACTGTTGAGAACAGCATTTGTATATGCATTATTAAAGGTTTTATCGATATTCCTTTTGCACTCTCCATCACATCAATAACAATAATTGCAGATAGAACTGATATGATTTCATAAGCAAGATGAAACCATTTCCTCTTGTAGAGTATAAGAAAGAAAATGAAAATAATTCCGAAAATTGATGAATATGCTTCAGTTATTCCCGAAAGGAATATGAAAATATATGATATTTTATTTTCCTCCAGGAAGAATGAAACTGCGAGGAGGGAGAAAGCTAAACTTAAGAATTGTGCCTGTCCGCCCCATCCTATCTCAGTGAGCATCGGAGGTGAGAATGCGAAGAAAAAAGAAGCAAAAATACTCCTGTAATAAGGAACTTTCAATGATGACAGGAGTTTATGCATTGCAGCAAACAGGAATATGAAAGATACAATGTCCATAAGCATTGAGTAAAATATTACGCCTCCATTTCCAAGGAATAATGTTGGGAGGTAAATGATGCTCATCATAACATAAGGATAGGAATATGCAGAATGGAAGTGCCTGAAAATAACAAGGGAAGAGAGAGCATATTCAAAGGGGTCATCGCCGAAAAAATATCCAGATGCCATGAAAGAAAAGAATGGAATGGATACGGCCAAAACTGCAATGATGTATGGCAATAATTTCTTCATTATTTCCCCTCTATTTTATCTATCAGATACGATTCATACTGCCTGGCAATATTGTCCCACATTCTCTCACGGGCAAAATTATATGCGTTCCTGCTTAGCTCTCTGTATCTTCTGACATCTTCCATCTCCGTTATTTTTGACACTACATCATCAATACCGGTGCATGAGAATCCGTTGTATCCGTCCCTGACTATTTCTTCCATCGCCATATTGAATGGTGATCTTATGTAGAGAACCGGAAGGCTAAATCCCATCGCTTCAAGGGATGCTATGGAGAACCCTTCCCTGTAGCTGGCTGTCAGGAAAATACTTGAAGACCTGTATTCTTTCCTTATGTCATCATCACTCAATCCAACCCTTACCGCTACATTTTCAGGTATATTGCTGAAGGAGCCATCATCTGTAACTATGGTAAAATCATATTCTTTCATTTTCCTTGCTATTTCAAAAATAACGGGGATACGTTTATCCGAAGTGTTTCTTCCCACGAATATGATTTTTTTCCTATCCGCCTTATCACTATCATCTATGAAATCTATGCCATTGCCTATGACCTCTATCCCATTGCCGGGAATTCCATATTCGCTGGAAATTTTCCGCTTGTTGAAATTACTTGTGGCTATCACTCCTCCCCTATTTCTGGCCATCTTGCCTTCATAGTAAGAAAGGGTATAATTTAACAGAAAATTATGATAATAATTCTTCAGAACCTCGTGCATTTGCACCAGCACCTTATCCCCGGGTAAATAATTTATTGACTTACTGTAATGGAAGTATGGAAATTGATCGAATATGTAGAGGTCGAATCTCTGTTCCTTAACGACCCTCCTTACCCTAGAGGCATATTCCATCGCTTTAATGATATTTCTTCCTCCTTGCGTGAAATATTCCCTCTTCTTAGAATCCATGATTCTGTTTATTGTAATGTTATTTACATAATCATTCTTACCTGAATTGTCAAAATTGATTGTGAATACATTTACAGAAAAATTATGCAATCTTGAAAGCAAACTCATAGCTCTCTTCTCAGAACCACCTATGTTTGGATAGAAGCTCTCTATGAAGTAAGCTAATGAATAGGGCATTTTCTCCTCAATGCGTATTATTTTAAAAATATATTCATTTATTAATATTCTGGTTTTAGAAATAATTGAACTATTTTAAAATCTATGCTAATGATCGTTCCCTTCCAGACTTTCATCGCTGCAGTAGCCACATAATTATTTTTCAAGTAAATTGTAATCGCCTGACCATCATCCCGTCTCTGAAAGCATCTCCGGTGAATCTTGAATTACGATTCATCATTTTAATTATTTCATCCCTTGTAAGCATTATGGCTTCGTATCCTAGAGGGAGATCCATTAATTTCAATCTCTGGACAGTAGAACCTGAAAAATTCACTATTATCAGTAAATCAACATCACTACACAGGTTGAGATCACCACGCGCATAAAAAACAATTTTCATTGTATTACAGGACTTATACGTCAAAAAAAATATAAATAGGTGTTTTACAAGAGGCATATACCAAAAGGTTAACAAATAATGAAAGAAATTTATAATGAAAAGGAGGATGCTGTTTCACCTGTAATCGCAACAATATTAATGGTTGCAATAACAGTAATGCTGGCAGCAACTGTTTAAATACTGGTAAGCCATTATACGAGTGTAGGAGCTAAAACTCCCCTTACAGCAAGCCTGGCAGTTAGCAACGAAGGACAAGGAACCGGTGTATATTTTTATAACCTTACAATAACAGTTTCGACACCGGCCAATCTAACCAATATGGCGAATGTGCATATCGTTGTTAATGGCAATAAAGTTACTACTTCCACAGATTCTTATTTAGCCTCTGTAGTCTCTCATGTCTCCACAGCCGCTAAAAATGGTGTGACTGTTGTTGAATATATTGTATACAATACAAACGGAGCAATAGTAAGCAGTTATATACAGAGCGGATCGACAATAGTCTTAGTCAGCAGCAGTAATTTATCTGGCGACATTGTTTCCTTAACATACTCAGGATATAGCGGTACAGTTTCCACAACACTCCCATAATTTTTTATTTTTATATTTTCTTATTGTAACTGAGTGCGATTTTTCTTCGAAATCATTTTACCTTCTTACTTATATAGATGGATGAATGAGCAATAATGAAGATGGTAAATTCCATCCAATTAAAAACTTAATTATATTTTTACCTATTTTAATAGCATATATAATAATCGGCGCCCTAGCCTCACATCCATTCGACGATGCCATCTATGCAAATAATGCCCAACTTTTCTACTACCTAATGATACTACCATTCTTTTCCCTTCCAATGGGCGCTTACTACGATGCTGTCAACATTTCAGGCTACTTTTTCTCAGTATTCCTCAGCCTCTTCCATATAACAAATGTGATCACCATACAGCTTGGGGTCAAGATACCATTCATAATATTTGCATTCTTAACAGCATTTATTGTTACGAGAATAGGCAGGGAGCTGGGATTCAACGGTAAATTTGCATCCCTGCTTCTACTTACATCACCTATATATTTCTTCACTGCATTAATATACGGCTCCGCCATTGTTGTATCCGTATTCTTCCTCATGGCCGGCCTCCTGTTCCTCATAAGGAAGAAAATACCGTATTCTGCAATACTTTACGGTATGAGCATAGGTTCATACCTCTACCCTGTTTTTGCAGTTCCATTCATTCTTAGGTATATCTGGATAAGGGAGGGTAGGAAAAATGCTCTGACATTTTTCATAATTTCCTCAATATTCGCCGCCCTTGGACAACTATCAATATTATTTTTCTTCTTTTCCAAAGGTATGGCCGGTGCGGCCCCCAGTTCCCCCTCAGGCTACCTCTCCCCCTGGAACTACGTGACATACTACAGTCCACTGGATTTCCTGAATATTTTCAATCTCGGTTCATATATTCCAGGAGAAACTCTTAATATTCTCTACTATGGCTCCGCAATTATAGCTTCATTTGCATATTTTCTTATTCCGAGAGACAAGGTCGATATTAGATCTTTGGTAGTATTCCTCTTCATACAGGGCATTCTTTTTTCTTCACTCGCCCCCTATAACCTACCGAGCTATATTACAGCCGAAATACCCCTGGCAATAGTTTTCTCATTCATGGAGAGGAGGTGGATATTCATTGCGTTGACATGGGTGTCATCATTCTTCAGTTTCATAGTGATGCAGACGATAAACAATGTCGGATTCGTCATATATTTCGCTGATCTCAATCACAGCATTCTTAATTTAAGGAATTCCTATCCATCCTGGGTAGTTCAGGCAGCAGGCTCCCTTTACGGCATTTCAATACTCTCATCCCTATTTTTCCTCCGTAAAAAGAGGGGAAGGGAAAATTTCATTCCCAGAAAATCCCTGGCAGCCCAATCTTCCATAATACTTGCACTCGTGGTTGTGGCAATAATCCTCCTTGTTCCTGTGGTCTCAAACATACCCCCAGATATGATGCTGTCCGGTGAATTGAATACCTTCACTCCGCAGGTAGCAGGGGAGAGCATAGTTAATGGTAACCTCATGGTTGAATATTCATTCCCAATGGCATTATACTCGGGAAATTATGCTAAGAATCACATGACTGGAATCATCTCTTTTCCCTCTTTCCCCGTTCCCGTATTCATGCAGCTTGCTGGCAGGGATAATACATCCGGAAATATGGAATATAACATTTCAGTCCCATTCCCAATCTACAATCCCGCCCTCACTTTATACTACCCATCGGATAATATGGATGACCTCTTCCTGGAAAATAATTCCGGCATAATACATCCATCCTCCATATCATTTATTGCCGGAAATCCTAATGCATTCAGGTATTCATTCTCCGGAGAATTTGCAGGAAAATACAGTCTTCGCATAGACGGTCAGAATGCATTTTATTCCAACGGAAAAGTTCCAACCATGTCTTTTGCAGGTTTACCTTATGCATCATCCATCACACTTGACGGTCATAATATAAATTCGTACATACCTGGAAAAATCATAGAACCTCGCATGGTTGTGATTTACCATGGACCATACATGGAAATACCGCAAATTTTACCGACATTCTCAATCTCTTTAAATTTGCCCACGGAGCCATATGCACCTTTCCTGATTACGGGCGGCATAATGTTCCTATCACTAATATTGATTCCCTTGGTAATTATCAGGAGATGGTAATTTACTTGAATGAAAGCATATACCCTCCCATATTTTTTAATACTCATTTCTCAATTGCTTTTTCGATATTAATTGTTATATGTGGCACATTGATCGTTAGACAGAAGACTTAACATTCCTGCTTCTGAAATACATTTCTTATTCCATACCCCAGGAGGAATATTTCCGCTACTCTCCTGTATTTTCTTAATTTAACGGGTACAAGCTGCATAAGAAATTCCATGTCATCATTGCTGAATGTTCCGAACACCTTTATCATCATTATACATATGGCAAAACCCATAATGATAAAAAGGAATAATTTTACTATGGAAAAATGGAATAAATTTTCAGCAGTGAATATTACCATGAACATAACTGCAGCTGATGTGTATATTTTTGCTATTTTCAATCTCTCATATTCAAATATGGAATATTTTTTCGCGTAATACAGTAGAATGAAGAATGATGCTATGTTTATTGATGAAAAACCTATTGCAGCCCCTATGAGGTGCATCCTCGGTATCAAAAGGAATGAGAGTATGAAATTTGATATAAGTGCCGCTGATGATGATATTATAAATATTTTGTCTTCCTTACGCTCTGGAGTGCCACTGCCAGCACGTTGCCCGAGACGAATATTAATCAAATCACAAGGACTATCATCATCGGATAGGATGCAGATAGGTATTCTCCATTGGAGAGAAATAGAAGTATGTACTGTGAGAGCGACGTCACCAGTAGCGCTACCGGGACGTACATGGCAGTCATTATCTCTATACCATTAGATACGGTGTACCTCATGGCATCGTATTCTTCCCTCCCGTACATTTCAGACAGCTTCGGGAGGAGTATTTTGGAAAATGGCCCTATTATGAATGATGTTGTTGATGATATGAGGAGTGCAAAGTTGTATATGCCAAAAAGGGAGAGATTCATTAGCATCCAGAAAAATAAAATTGCCACTGATGATATCATGAAGTCTGCAATATCAACACTGATGAGTATCGCCATTGTTAAGATACCAGTTGTTATTGATAACAACAATAAAAGTATGAAAATAATCAGCATTGAAGAATACAGGAATCTGGAAGAAGATAGAAGAAAGATGAAAGAGACGGAGGAGAATTTCATGAAAGTTCAAGGAGCCATGGATTCATGGGGCAATGATGTTGGAAAATACGTTTCATCTCAACTTAAGTCAGGAAATCCTGATACACTGGTGAGGAATGCTGTGATGAGTGAAGCGAAAAGGATAATGGCAGAAAATGCAAAGGAAGGTCTCGATAGGAGGATCGATGGTATTTCTAATTTACTGCTGATGGGTGCTCAAGCATTGAAAGGCCTCAAGGTTGATCATACGCTGAGCGTGGATGTTCTAGAATTGGAAAGTATTACGAAGAAACGTTTATCATTCAAGGTCTCAGATGTTATCAAGTGCATTCTTGATAAAAAAAGATGACTTTTCTCGGTTCTGAGATTGAACCTCTGAAAATCATTCAGGGATTTATCGCCGGAGGTCTCATCTTTCCCAGGGGGCAATTTTACAGGCATGACTATTTTGTCCATGCCAGGCAAAGGCTTAATCCAGCTGTTCCATAAAATATGAGAAGGTCTGAACCTATCCCCCGCTGTTCAAATTTCTCCGGCCCCATTGTATGGGGGGATATAGATAAGAGAAAAAAGTTGTGATTTTCAATAATAATATATAACCGTATAAATATTTTTATTTTAAAGCTTATTTAGTGTCTTTATATAATTTCAATCGGATTTTAATAATCTTGACATTTGAATTCAGGGTTGTTTATTTTTTATTTTAGATTTGATCTTATATAAAACTTATTATGATATTTCCCTTATCTCTGACATGTTTAGGTTTCAATGATAGAATCCATTGTTTGAAATCTTCAATTTTCTCATATTCAAGGTATGAATCATCATCTATTCCTAAAACAGAGGCCTCATCAATATTATTTGATTCCTTTCCTATGTATCTTATCCTATCAGCAATAATGTGTTTTCTATGTGCTATTCCTTCATTATCGTAATCGATTTTGTTATCATTATGCCTTACTTATTGTGCCAATACATCTTCTAAACTATGCCAGTAAGCTTGTGGAGGAGAGAGAGTAATTTTATTCCGCCGCTTTTGGGAATTCTTAACCGCTGAAAATGGAAAAAAATAAACTGCCTTTTACAGAATAACCAGAGATATAAGAAGAACATCAGAGAGTGATTGGAAAAATAACAATAATTATGGCAGGAGATGGATTGTGGAAATCTATTTCTCAGGTCTCAAGAGGGCGATGGGTGAAATCATTAAGGCAAGGAGACCTGAATACATAGCTCAGGAGATTGCCATGAAGGTTCATTATTATAATATTATGAGAAGTATGACGGAGGACTATTAATTATGCAACATACTCTAATTTAATATAATACATTTAAATTAATTATAAAGTTATACTTACCAAAAAAACTATTATTAGTAGTAATATTCAAAAACTAGAAAAATATACCCTTCGAATGGTCAATCTATCATTGGACAAAAAGTTATCAGAACTAAAGAAAATATTTGGAGTAGAGACTGCAATGGATTCAATAGGTTATACAATATTGCGTGAAAATTTAGATTCAAAGTACTTTCCAAAGGAATTGCCATCCATTCCAATTGAAGGCCCTATATTGAATTTTTCATTGGATGGAAATTCAATACTTGTAGAGTTTAAAAAGGGTTTTTTGTCAATATCCGCAATAGATGATCGTACTATTTATATGAAATGGAGTTTAAATTACATAAATAATGAAGATCACAATCAGAATAGATTTGATAGCATTCTCTATGATGATAAGTTTCTAACAATTAACATAGGCTATGTAAAGTTAGTTTTAGGAAATAATGAGATAGATTATTATTCCAAGGATGAATTCGTTAGGAAGGAATTTCTCCCTAGTATTGGTTTAAGAAATCTTATAATTTCAAAGGTAAGGGAAGATAGTATGTTGAGTGGAACTGGAGAAAGGGCTCTACCACTAAACCTTAGAGGATACAAGATCCATATTTGGAATCATGATGCAAATGGCAGCTATGGCCCTGGAGATGATCCACTTTATATCAATATACCTTTACTTATGGATGTTCATCATGATAATGGTTACACAATTTTTTTTAACAATCCGGCCAAAGGTGAAATGGATATTTGCTCTGAATTTAAAAATATAGTAAAAACTGAATTTATTGGTGGGGAATTAAATTACTATGTTACATTCGGAACAATGAAGGATATGATGTCTCAAATGACCCATATCATTGGAAAACCACTACTACCACCAAAATGGGCATTAGGATACCATCAGTCAAGGTATAGCTACAGTTCACAAAAAGAACTAGAAGAAATATATGATAAATTTCAAGAACTAGGTTTACCTATTTCTGCAATTCATCTTGACATTGATTACATGGATGGTTATCGTATTTTTACGGTTGATAAAAAAAATTTTCCAAATCTAAGAGCTACTAGCGAAAGAATGAATAAGAATGGAACTAAACTTGTAGCCATTCTTGATCCTGGTGTAAAATGGGATAAAGATTTTAAAATATATAGGGAAGGGATCGAGAAAGGATATTTTATTAAGGATCCCGAAGGAAACATCATTAAAGCCCCGGTGTGGCCTGGAAATTCAGCTTTTCCAGATTTCTCAAACGATGAGGTCAGAAAATGGTGGGCCTCAAAATATATATTTTTCAAAGAAAATGGTATAACAGGGGTCTGGCACGACATGAATGAACCTGCAATTTTTGTTTTCTGGGGGGACAATAGCCTTCCGCTATCAGCAGTTCAATATGAAGGATTCCATTATCTCGTACATAATAAATATGGATTACAAATGGCTGCTGCAGGTTACAATGGGTTATTAAACATAACCGGTGGAGAAAGACCCTTCATTCTGAGTAGATCCGGATGGGCTGGGATACAAAAATATGCCTTTGTTTGGACAGGAGATACTGAAAGTTCCTGGAAGGAACTAAGACAGACAATACCTACGATATTGAATCTTGGATTATCTGGAATTCCATTTAGCGGTGTGGATATTGGAGGATTCAGCGGAAATCCATCTGAGGAACTATTTATTAGATGGTTTCAATTGAGTTCACTCTTTCCTTTCTTCAGGAATCACTCGGCGAAAGGCACAAGAAGGAGAGAACCGTGGACATTTAGTGAAAATGCGCTAAATATCATAAAAAAATACCTTAATCTAAGATACATGTTGATCCCGTACTTGTTTTCTGTAGCATATGAATCACATTCGAAGGGCTTACCTTTCATAAGACCTGTATGTATGGAATATCCAGATATTTGTTCAGATGATGTCTTTCTTATAGGAAATTCGTTGTTTGCTATACCAGTGTTGAAAAGAGGTTTGAGGAAGGTTCGCGCCACACTACCTCCAGGCAGATGGTACTATTTCTGGGATGATACCATTTGCGAGGGAAATATTGAAATAAATGTAAATATTGAAGATACCCCATTATTTGTGAAGGAAGGTTCTATTATTCCAATGGAAAGAGACGGACTGGAATTTCATGTTTTTCCAGGTAATCTCGATGAATTTGTATTTTATGATGATGATAGCAGAGTGGAACCTAAATTCATCAAGATTGAATTTAAAATGGAAAATAGGGAGGGAGGATTCATTATAACGTGGAACTATGATGGAGAGTTGATGAATGAACAGAGCGAATTAAAATTTATTATACATAAGGATGGTAAGGAGATTATAAGAACATCTAAAATAAATGATTCTGCCCTATATTTTACTTAAATATTCTAGGACGAACCCGTTTTTTCTCATTTCAATAGTTCTTCGCCCAACCCAGACATAATTTCTTCCTGCTAATATCTTACCTTCAATTTTTATTTTCCCACTCTTATTACCGAAATAAAGATTTAGTTTTTCATCTTTTGAAATTTTAGATAATCCTTTCAATGATCTTTTATTCAATACAGTAATTATTCCATTCTTCATGATATTATAATCCCTTCTAAATTTTGTCAGCTTTCTAAAATAATTAAAGAATTTCTCATTAAAAGAATCCCATTTAAAAGTTCTCCTGCAATCTGGATCCTTACCTCCCTCCATTCCTATTTCGTCTCCATAATAGATCAGAGAATAGCCATTCATCATGAACAAAATAGTGTAGGCCAACAGGACATTGTTCTCGTCGTGTGACAGAACTGTCATAATTCTTTCTATGTCGTGGGAACTTAGAAGATTCATACTTTTATCTGCTTTTTCCTTATATATGAATAAAAATTCATAATACGAATGCAAAAATTTTTTAATTGATATTTTTCCTGAAATCATTGATAGTATTAATTCTCTTAGAAAATAATTCGTTATCCCATCATAGTAATATTTTTCCGCATATAAAGGTGAAGCGCACCAAACTTCCCCTATGTGAAGTATTTCTTTATTATCCAGCATAATTTCTCTTACAAAAGGTTGAGGGAGGGAATTTGCCGCATCATACCTTATCCCATCAATGCCAAATTCGCTTTTCCAATATTGTACAACTCCCTTGAGATATTCAATTACTTGTTCATTTCTAAGATTCAGCTTTGGCATCATCCCATATCCCATGAAAGTTTCATAGGATGGACAGGTTATGTCTCCTTTAAAAAAATCCCAATGGCCTTTAAATCTTTTAAATTCATCTCGATGAAATATGTAATAATTGTAATATTTGCTTCTACGGCCATATTTAAGGACGTCCTGAAAGAAATGATGATTTGTGGAAGTGTGATTAAATACCATGTCCATTATTATTTTAATCCCATTCCTGTGGGCTTCTTTGATCAGATTTTTAAAATCTTCATTATCTCCAAGTAATGGATCTATCTCAAAATAATCATCAACATCATAACGGTGGTTAGAATGGCTTTTAAAAATTGGGTTAAGATACAGATATTCAACATTCAGCTCCTTTAAATATACCATTTTTTTAATTATGCCTTTCAAATTTCCTCCATAAAATGTGTTATTCTCTGGTAATGATTCCCAAGGAGATAATTTACTGATGCTTTCACCTCCATATCTAAAAAATCTATCTGGAAATATTTGATAGATAATTTTTGAAGATTGAATTTCTTCATTTGAATTATTAATTGCATTGATTATAATTTCTCGTCCGTTGATTTTTAATGATAAAATACTATCGTTTCTTTTTATGAAATAATAAACAATTCCATATTTTCTGATAATCTTGCCTGATTGTAACTCATCTTGTTTTGAACATTTTTTCATTTCCATTATTATATTCGCTGGTTTATTTGAATAAATAAAATAAATTGAATATCCTGAGGACTCGTATTTTGAATTTTTATTGAAAAAATAACCTTTTTTTGATACCATTATCAACTTATCATTTCCTATCTGTTGATATTGATTTCTGAAAATTTTATAGTCATATTTTCCTGGAGGAAGATAAAGATCTAAATTAAACTTATTTTCCTTTGTTAGAATAAGGCTTCCTTCTCCGTTACAATTTATACTCCCTTCAATGTAAAATATATCATTCCTATCCTTTGTTGATTCCAGAGATATCCTTACCTTTTTTAATGGAAGCTTTTCTATCTTACCCAACAATATAGAAATCTTATCTTGCTAATAATTTTAATGCTATGAATTAGACTTCATTCTTTTGTATATAAATGCAATAAGATTAAATCCATTCTAAATATAAACTGAATAATGCCAGAAGATATATTTCAGAGATTAAAAATGTTCGGTCTCTCTAATTATGAAATAAAGGTCTACAAGACTTTACTTATTAGAGGACCGCAAAATTCAACAGACATAGTGAAGAGTTCAGGAATTCCTCAACCCCGTGTATATGATATTTTCAATAATCTTGTGAGAAAGGGATTAATTGAGAGCAGTCAAATAGGTAAAAAGAAAATTTTCAGGGCTGTTCCTGTTAAAAACGCATTAAGTCACTACATAACAGAGATGAATGCTTTCGTAGACGAACTTGATAAAGTTGTTAGAGAAGAGACCAAAAATTCAAACATAAAGACCCCCTCTATCTGGCTGATTGAGAATTCAGAAAAAATCATTGAGAGAATGAAGGAACTTATTACTGAAGCAAAATATGAAGTGATTTTATCTCTACGGAAGGAAAATCTCGAGGGACTTCTGAAAATTTTAAATAATGAAGTAAGACGCGGAATAACAATAGCACTTGTTACATTTCCTGATACCGGCGAGGATCTTATTGCGAGACTCAATCCAAACATAGTGATAAAGAAGCGGGAAGGAATTGCGTCTGAGGTTTTAATAGCTGATAGAAGCAAAGGAATATTGGATGCAGAAAATAGTAACAAGGCTAATTATGGACTGTATTTTGAAGAAGATGAGATTATCCATATATTGAATTATTATTTCTATCATACTATATGGTGGCCATCTTCCTATATAACAGATTTCACTAATTCTAATAGCAGAAAAATTTCCACTGCATGGTTAACATGCGAAGCTGTTTCATCTTACAAAAAGAAGGGTATGAAAGTAAATGCTAAGTTAAGATTAAAAATAAATGATGAAGAAAAGTATATGAGTGGTGAAATATCTCAAATATCTGTAGTACCCGGACTAAGACATACATTTTATCTCAAGTCAAGGGGAGGAAGAATTTCCGTAGGCGGTAAAACAGCAAGATTTGAAAATGCAAGGCTACTATACGGTGTTTTAAATGCTAAATAAGAAAGTATAACTACCAATTGTAGTAAATGTTAAATACAGATATTATAATATGTATTTATGACTTCTAACAATCAACCGTTAGAAAGCAAAAAGAAAACTTCTAGAACGGCCATATATGCAGTAATAATTGTAGTCGTAATTATTATAATTGCAGCAGTCGCTATATCAATGAGTCAGCCACACAGAACCACCAGTACAACCCCAGGACAAAAAGTGACCATTACAGTATGGGGGTCAGGTAGTGCAGGGGGAGAACAGCAGGCCTTTAATGAAAGTCTGGCTGCGTTCGAGGCACAATATCCAAATATAACTGTAAAGGACTCACCTGCTATAAATGTCGCGTCAACAACTTTTCCAACAGCTGCGCATGCACATAATGCACCAGATGTATATAGAGATACAAGCGATAATGCAGGTGCTTTGTATGCCTCCGGGCTTCTATTGAATCTAACGCCTTATCTTAACGCATCCTATATAAACTCATTCACCAAAGGAACAATCACAGATTGGGAATTAAATGGTGCTTTATATGGTATTCCAGTAAATACAAACGGTATCGCCCTGTATTATAACAAGGCACTTGTCCCTAATGGCGTACCTCCTTCTAATGTATGGCAGATGATCCAAGATGCAAAGAACGTAACTGCAATGGGACCAGGATATTATGGACTCGCATACGGAATAGGAAATGATTATGGTTATAGATTTGCAGCATGGTTCCCGGCCTTTGGAGGTTCAATATTCAATTCAACACACTATCCAGTAGTTAACAGTACTCAGGACATAGCCGCAATGTCATTTGTGTGGAACTGGACGGTAAAGTACCATGTTGATACTGTTGGCTTAACTTTTGCAGATGAACAGAGTCTATTCGAATCCGGAAAATCGGCATTTATGTTTGATGGCCCCTGGGATCAATCAATTTATGAGAAGGCTCTTGGATCTAATCTTGGAGTCACCGCAATCCCATTCAACAATGCTACTGGATTATGGCCAGAACCCTTATGGGGATCCGTTGGTTATGTCATTTCTGCACCTATAGCTAGCGGAGCTAACTCATCTCAAATATGGGCATCATTGAAATTTGTTGAATTCATGACAGATAATAATTCTCAGGTGCAACTCTTTAAACTTGCAGGGGATCTTCCATCACTTATAGCCACAGCAAACTATATTAAGAAGCATAATTTCAACGATACATTAATTTCTGGATGGATTGCACAGGAAGCTCATACGCAGCTATTCCCCAACTTTCCACAGATGGCCGCATATTGGACACCCTTCCACATTGCAGCTACCAATCTTGAACAGAATTCTTCAAAGGTAACAGTTGCCTCCATAATGAACCAGATGGAACAGCTAATAATACAGACCTTAAATTCTGAAGGGATTCCACTTTCAGTCATTCCAATGAGCGCAATATCCATTCAGCCATCTAACTATTCTACAATATTCCTTCAGGTTTCAATACCGGCGATAGCCTCTAATACCATAAAATTTTAATTTTTTAATTTTTTAGTTTTTGTATAGTGATTAGGATGGTTAGAAAAGTAGGAAGTTGGAGTTTAAAATCACTATTGTTCATATTACCGGTTATAGTTGTACTCATTTTCTTGGATTTCTATCCGATTGCTTACAGTATTTATATGTCATTTACTAATTTCGGAGAATTCCATTTCTTCAATTATTCATTTATAGGACTAGAAAATTATATTAGAATCGTTAGGTCTGGTTTCCTGTGGCAACTGCTTTGGCAAAATGCTATTTATGCCTTCGGAAGCGTTGCTCTGTTTGCTCCCCTTGGGTTCATCATCGCCTTAGTTATGAACCAAAGAGGGTTAAGAGGCAAAGCATTCTATAGAACTGCCATACTTTTTCCATGGGCATATCCTGCGTTCATAACAATTTTGATATGGCAGGGAATGCTCGATTACAGGTTTGGTATTGTAAACGAACTTCTAGAAAAGATCGGGATTAAACCAATATACTGGCTGGGTACTCCAGGAACAGCTATGTTATCAATAATCCTGGTGAATCTCTGGCTGTCTTTCCCGTATTATTCTTATGTATTCACTTCTGCCATGCAAAGTATCCCGTCTGAACTTTATGAGGCGGCTGAGATGGATGGATATGGTCCAATCGGTCGTTTGAAAAATATCATTATGCCTATGCTCAGCCGGCAGATCGCCTTCGTCGTAATTTTCGGATTTATTTTTACATGGAATAATTTCTATATTCCATTCCTTCTTACCGGAGGAGGCCCCGGAACCTCAACACAAATACTTATTACATACAGCTATTCCTCGGCCTTTTCATATCTTCAGTTTGGGGTAGGAGCAGCTTACTCAGTCATTTCAATATTGGTCCTATTAGTTGTTGTAATAATTGCAAATCATTATTCAAAGATGATGACAGTGTTGTATTGAGGTGAAAAATATGAAAAATGATAAAGGAAAATATTACAGGAGAATAAGGATGGCAAAAATGATAGTTTCACATATATTCCTAATCCTAATTGTAATCTTTTCTATATTTCCTATATATTATGTCCTTTTGATGTCCCTATCACCACTTTCAAATCTCTCACAGATGACTGTTGAGAAACTCATTCCTAATTTAACGTACTTGACAACAAATAATTATGATGCAATACTTTATCATTATCCTTTCCTCACGTGGCTCAAGAATACACTTATTTTCAGTGCAAGCGCAACATTCTTCGGTGTACTAATGGCTATTTCTTCCGGTCTTGCCCTTTCTAGGATGAATATACCCTTAAGAAAGGTCATACTTTATATGATGCTCATACTGTCCCTATTCCCCTTCGTAATAATGGTGATTCCATTTTACTTTATGTTCTCTGAACTTGGGCTTGTAAACAGCTATACAGGCCTCATTATAGCTTACTCTGCTGGAGCAGTCATATTTGCTTCCTGGCTAATTAAAAACTATGTAGATATGATCCCTAAGGATTTTGAAGAGGCAGCTCAAATTGATGGGTATACAAGAACGGGTGCATTATTCAGGGTAGTCCTACCTATAGCGAAACCAGTGGTTATCTTTGCCCTTGTGCTTTCATTCATGGGCCCATATACTGATTATGCACTCGCTGGCCAGTTGCTCACGAATCCAAACATGTATACTATGGCCATAGGAATGTATTATGTCTCACAGGGAACTGTTTCAATGAATTATGGTACATATTCTGCTTTTGCAGTTCTGATGGGTATCCCGATATTCCTCTTGTTCTTTGCTTTCCAGAGGTACCTGGTATCAGGATTCAGTATTGCAATGTATAAATAATGAAGAGAATAATTGACAGTAGGGACAAGAAAAGAAACCACGTGAACACTGTGAAAATATCATAATGTGAAGTGAGAAGTATGGCATTTCCTATAATAGGGCCACTTCCCTGTGATAGCGATTGTATGGTATTATAGGAGCTCACAGATCTTACCTTTTCATTTGAAGCTTTTCTTAACATTTCATTAAATATATTCAGAGAGGAATTTGAAAGAACCAACCCGAACAGTATGCTGGAAGCTACAGCTGAAATAAATGAATGATCAATTATCAGTAAAATTGGTATAAAGAATAGCAGTATGCCTGCAATGACTAAACTTTTAGAATTACCTATGATATTTGCAAGCTCTCCCCAGAATATCTGTGATAAAATGAATGATAATGATACGAGTATCATCAGAATGGAATAATATGAAACCGGCATTCCTAAGTAATTCTTGTCTATGAGATAGTACTGAAAATAGGTTATCATACCTGAATATATAAGTCCGAACAATCCCATACCTGCTAAAAATAACAGAAATGATCTGTTCCATGACCTCTTTTGAGAGTAACTTTCATTAATTAAATTAGAGGATGGTATGTTTCTCATAATTAGGAGAGATGCCGTGGAAAAAATCAGTGATATGACAATGAGGATAGTATACTGGATTCTTTCCAGAATATTCAAAGAGAATATCCCTATTCCAATTAGGAAACCTACCAAGGAAAATATTTTCATGTAAAAATTTCGTTTTGAAAAATATCCGTTCCTTTTTGATTCCGTTATTAAGAATGGAACCCATAAAGTCCATGTAGTACCGGAAAATGATGCAAAAAATGTCCTTAAGGAGAGCAAGGCTATGATAAAAATGACTTCATATATGAATTGTACATTCAGGAATAATAGCAGAATAAGCGGAAGCCATAGTACCCTATCAAGAAATGTTATGAAGAGAGTGGTTCTTCTAAGATCACTGGTCACTCTGGATTTATGATATGCAAAATATTGGGCCACTGGAACGATGAATAATGGAATTCCTACAATCAAACCTGCCGGATCCTTACTTCCCAGGATAAATATTGTTAAAGGGACAAGATAGTTTGATGTAATGCTTGAGTATACTGACCACAATACTCCATCACTTAGAGAAAGATCCATGACCTTTTTTTCTATGTTTCCCTCTCCGCTTGTAAATCTTATGAACTTACTGATCAATTCGTGCATAGACAATATATCTTTACTACCCGCCGTAATAAAATAATTGTGTTAAAGCAAAGGATTAATAATTGGTTTGCTTATTCTTAATAGATTAAATGGCCACTATAACCTTACAGAAAGTGACAAAAGATTATGGTAACCACAAGGGTGTTTTTGATCTGGACTTAACCATAGAATCAGGGGAATTTTTTGTTATACTCGGTCCTAGTGGTTGCGGTAAAACCACCACATTGAGAATAATAGCTGGACTAGAAATCCCGGATTCTGGTAAAGTTTTCCTTGACGGTACTGATATAACAGATTATCCACCTAGGGAAAGAAATATGTCAATGGTATTCCAGAATTATGCACTTTATCCATTCATGACTGTAAGGGAGAACATAGCATTTCCCCTTAAAAAGAAAAAAATGAATAAGACTGATATAAATCAGAAAGTAGAGGAGATGGCAAGAATACTATCCATCACCGACATACTTGATAAGAAGCCAGGTCAAATATCCGGAGGACAGAGACAGAGAGTAGCTCTTGGAAGGGCAATAGTGAAAGAACCGAAGGTATTTCTAATGGATGAACCCCTTTCTAATCTTGATGCAAAACTGAGAATCGGGATGAGGGCAGAATTAAAGAGAATACAGATGAATCTTAAAACAACTACAGTATATGTGACGCACGACCAGATAGAGGCAATGACGCTCGCGGACAGAGTTGCTGTCCTGAATAATGGTCGGGATGAGGGCAGAATTAAAGAGAATACAGATGAATCTTAAAACAACTACAGTATATGTGACGCACGACCAGATAGAGGCAATGACGCTCGCGGACAGAGTTGCTGTCCTGAATAATGGGTATCTTGAGCAAATTGATAATCCTATGAAGGTATATGAGAAACCGGCGAATTCATTCATAGCTTCGTTTTTAGGAGATCCTCCAATAAATTTCATTGATGCAGAACTTGAAAAGGATGGAAGCCAGACATTCTTAATAATTGGTGAGTCCAGAATACCTATTAATAGAGATATTGGAAGTTATGCTGGCAAGAAGGTAAGGGTAGGGCTGAGACCTGAGGATATTAAAGTATCTGATAAGGGTATTCCGGCAAAATTGACATTTATTCAGCCACTTGGCAGGAGAAGGCTGGAACATTATAAAATAAACAGTACTGGGATTGAAGTTATAAGGGCTTCAAGTTCCGATCAGACCTTAAGTATTGGAGATAATTGTTTTATAGATTTTAGTGAGGAAAAAGTGCTATTATTCGATAAGGATAATGGAAAAATAATTTAAAAAAAATTACTTCTTCCTTTTTTGATTATTGCAACTGCGGTAATCAATAGTTCTATTATTATAACTATAACCACTATAATATAATAATACATATTGAAATTACTAGGGATTATCTTTGATGTTATAGGTGTCTCCGTGAATGTAATTCCCAATCTTAGTACCCATATTGAAAATGCTGTTAGACCTTTCTGAGACCATGTTATTAGGACTGTATTGTTGAATCCTGATTCTGAAACTAAGACTGATGGTTGCATTATGGGATCTGGTGAAGTGATGATAATATATTCTTTGTAGAGCTTATATGTCCCATTAAGGGTTATGTTAGCGACTTTCAGGAAATATGTATTATTGTTAAAAGATACATAAGATATCCAAAGATTACCATAGGAATTGATTGATAGAGCTATATTTCCTCTAATCCCGGTAAAGTTTCCGATTATATAGAAAGGTCTTAGTGAGTTCTTACTGACAATGAAACCCATTATAGAGCTGTTCTGATAGTATAGAAGGTACTAATTGCCATGGTAGAAAAAACCATTTATTGAAGAAGTACCATTTCCAATGTTCATAGAACTGTATGAACCAGTTGTTTCGTTTAATGATATTAAAGAATAATGATACATATTGCCCATTATTCTTCCTGAACAAAGGATGATAAACAATTGATCAGCCGTTCCATTGAATATACCACCGATATGCCCCTGATCGAGGCCGATTGTTTTGATGAGATGATAATTTCCAGTTGATGGTTCAATATTAACTACCTGCAATGTGTTATTAATTATCATAGCAGCAAAAATTGAATTATTGGAAGAAACTACGGATATTTCAGATATTCCATTTGTATTAAATATTGCTTGGTAATTAGTCCATTGTTCACCATTAGAAGATTCAGCAAGGTATAGCTTATTGTTTCCAGTCACATTGGAAATATACATTTCCACGAATATTTTTCCAACCTTCAGTATATTTAGGTCTGTATAATTTGTATAATTGAACTTCACAGTTGAAATAGTTGAATTCTTTAGAAGGGGTAGCTCTATTGGATATAATGTTGGTATTTCATGAGGAGCGTATTGAAGTGCTTTCTGTTGTGTTATATTTCCCTCCCCGACTGTTGCGGGAGCTATATAGCTATATATATTGGAAATCCATGGAGTATCCCCACCTCCACCCTGCCAGCCGCCATTTGAAGTGTTCACTGCATCAACTATCCTCAATCCGTTGATACCGTAACCATCATAAGAACCTGATATGATGATATAGCTATAGTCTTGAATATTATAACCTATGTATGAAAGTGGAACTGAGACACTTATTGTTCCTGTAGTGTAATTTACTGATGATGATATCCCATTAGTGTATTGTGACCCTTTATAATTCTCTACGTAAATTGACCAACCTTATACATAAATCATTGATTGCCAGGGAACACTAGAATTTGCATTAGGTCCTGGACCCAAATATGCTGAACCTTGAAGATTGGATTGTGATATGTAAACAGAAATAACCTGATTGCTGAAACCATTTTGACCCCCCAAATATTCCTGAGTTGGCCATAGGTGAAATTCCATTCAACAAAATTAGAATTCATTGATAAATTTCCCCATAGTAGGTCTAGGGACCCCGCAGGGATTTGGGACGGTTGCTTGGGATAGGTGTGATTTCCGGGCCCGTTATCAGGGGCAGTATTTTGGATTATAGAGATAGGATAGTATCTTGAAAGAGATATCGGCAATGATACAGGAATAGGAGAAAGAATTGAATTTCCACTACTACCGTCTTATATATATCAACCCCTATTTTGAATGACTGTCCTGGATACAATTGGATATAAGTTAGAGGTATGGCAAACTGGATTACATTACCTATAACTACAGGCGTGTTAATATCTTGTGGTTGATACTGAATTGTACCTAGGCCTGTTGCTGCATAGATTGAATATTGTCCTGAAAGAGATCCTGACTGGAAAGTATAGGGATTAAATTCTATAATGTAACTTGCAGGAAATCCTAAGCTATAATTACCATATAAGGTTGAATATATGGCAAATGGATTATTATTTTGTACTGATGCGGGAATATTAGGATTTGCCGATGAAATATAAATGTCCAGTGCCATACTTCTATTTACTAGAAGATATTGTGGATTAAAGGTAGTCTGAACCTGTAAATAAAGATTAGAGGGATCATAGGCAACGCTTATGTTACTGATATATATGGAATTTGATGTGTATATAGTTGATCCTGCCCAAGTATTATTTTCTGTTAATGAGAAGCTACTACCATAATTCGTACTCTGCATTGCCTGTTGATATCCACTCAGTTGGGGTGTATGTGAAACATTCTGGTCTCCAGGGACTGCGGAAATAAAGATGGATAGCTGTTATTCAGGAGGAATTAAGGGACCGGAATTCCCAGCTGATTGAGACTGAATATAAGATTATGCTTAAATATATAATCAAATGGAGCTGTATTAGACCCGCTTATGTCCTAAGGAGCCATCTGGAAGAACCAGTCGCTTCCTTCCGATGCATAAATTCCAAACCATGCTCTAGTATAATTTCCAATTTTTCCTGAAGCATTCTTATATTTTTCTAGAGTTGTGTAATTGATAAACAATGGTAATCTATTGCTATTACCGTAGTTAATGACCGTTTGCCGTACATAATTAAGGGCTTCCCAATAGAAATCCTGGACCTGATAACCAGACCACTGTTCAAGGCTCGGATTACTCTGATAAGGAACTGCAAAGCCTGTTCCCCTATTCCATGAACCAGTAGCAACCTTCTGGATGACTGGGGCCGAGATATTCTCAGACCTCATAAATTGAATGTATTGACTCGGAGTTATAGTTCTGATATAGGAAGAGTTCTGTTCTAAGGCTAAATAAAGTTGTTCGAGGAATGGTACTCCATCGAGGGCAAAAGGTGACATGAACATCCAGTTCTCCCCATTTAGCATAAGTGTAACAACGATGTTTTTGTGATCCTGTAATGGTATTTCTGAATATATCCCCTTCAGATAATTTATGAAAGCTGAGACCGCAGCATCTGTGCCCATAGATCCATAATTAAATGCCCATGCATTTGAAAGATACCCATCTCTGAAGAAAACGCAAATCGAACTATTATTTTACCCCATTTTGCCCCAGAACGTGATAAGGTCTGTAAAGATTTTCCATTGTAGAAATATTTGAACCTGCATTTCCATAAGCAAGAGCATCTATTCCAGACTGCTGAAGCGTCCATTCTGCACTTGCTGTCCATTGACCTCCCTCCATTGAATAAGATTGTACCATTCCATATGAAAAGGCAGCCTCAGGAGAGTAAATACCTGAAGGATAAACCCCGAATAATGAATGGAACTGCCCCAAGCTTATATTGAGCTGAGCTATCAGATCACTGTAATATGACTGTTTGTATATTGTTCCGTCCGGACCGGATATATTATTCGCCAGAAGTAATGGTACGAGAGGATGAAACATGGGACTCCTAAAGAGCTCAACATTTCTGCTGCCTATCTTGTTATTTATGGAGTCGTTGTTAAAAGCGGGTATAACTTGGCCTGTGAGCCATTTAGAATAATTTAGAATTTCTACTAGGTCGTGCTGGTTGAAAGATGTCTGATTATGCATCCCCCATATAGTGCTATTTATCCATTGTTTGCCAAGCTCGCCTTCTACCAGAGGCGTACTTATATCATAGAGGAGCCATAAAACCTTTGCATCCTCATAATAGCTCTCATTCAAAGTCTGCCCTGACAGCCATAGACCCCTTATATGATTGTAAAGGATTGAAGCTGGTTCATCCAATGAAAATACATAACTTGGTATGCTTAAATAGTAATTTACGATTGTATTATATAGGCTTTTGTTAGTTTAAACTTTGGAAAATGGAAGATAGGAATATTGAATTATTGAATTATTATAGTCTGGATTTGTTGAAATATTATAAAGTTGGTATAACATTGAACTAGAGAGCTCGTAGGTTACATTTATATTATATTCGTGTGCGATGAGGGCCTGTTCTATATATTCGGCGGTAGCGTGCGTCTCAGCCCAGGGCAGAAGGTAATCGCTCGAATTTACTACTGTATAGAGAGGTTGATGATCATTTTATACTATTGCAAGATTGATCGGGTTATATGGAACCTTAACAGTTGATGAGACCTTCAATCCTGTTAATTTGATGTTTATTGTATTGTTAACCCTAAAAAATACGCCCCCGGTACTGTAAGGACCTTCCTGTGCAAAAGGAATACCTGTTCCAACCCAGGAACCGGATCCTCCGATTACAAGGGCCGCCATTAAGAGGTTTAGTGATGTGACGCCCGTACTTAAAATTTGATTTAATGGAATTGATAATTCGGCCGTCATATTTGTTGAATTGAAATCCCATTTTGATTTTATAGGAACCGCTTGGGGACTGGTATTACTTTCATTTAGATTTGAATTTATGATATAGGAATTATTTCCCTGGGGTTGCCCGCTCCCTGAGAAATAAACTGCTGAGAAGTAGTTGACAGGATTTACGAATGTTATATTTCTGCTCCATACATTCACCATAGTGAAATTGTGTGTTCCAATTATTGAACCGGTATTATTGGATAATGCCAGAAAAAGTGAGTTGCCAAGTATATCTTCCCGGAAGCCGAAGAACAGGTTTGTAGAATTATACGCGAAGTAAAGGTCTGAAATGTTATTTGTTCCTCCCTATTTTGAAGCATTGAAATTATAATAAATGAGATGGCCGGCAAAATCGTTAGAAACATTTCCTGTAAAAATAATATTACCATAATATGGATTTTCATTGGATGCTCTGATAGTGTCTCAAATTCTGTGTAGATTTAAAGATACCTCTTACTGAACATTTCTATCAATTCATCCTTGCATTTAAAGTATCCGTTGAGAACTCTGTGAGACCATTTCTCATTTAATTCTTCTATTCTGAGGTGTCATGAAAAAGGCTTTTTTGACCACGATAACATGACGATGTTGTCGTGAGAGTCGGAAAAGTGGTCGCCTCCTATCTTGACCTGTAAAGGTCGTCTCTGAGGTTGACCACTTTTACGTCTCGACACTATA
>Ga0080006_1111813_pt1 | contig 29368 bp, 29 predicted proteins | sample RS3BMetagenome_FD_69209 | JGI IMG/M metagenome (GOLD analysis project Ga0080006, IMG submission 69209) | Ferric oxide microbial mat and aquatic microbial communities from Rainbow Spring, Yellowstone National Park, USA - RS3B (SPADES... ...
TATAGATCCTGTAGAGCAACCTTTGCCGGTATTCCCCTCTATGCATTATCATATGGGAGGTATTAATGCAGATCCATATTATAGGGTTATGGATGAAAACGGTAAGTGGATTAAAGGTTTATTTACTGCAGGTGAGGCAAGCGCTGCATCAATACATGGAGCTAATAGATTGGGAAGTAATAGCACTGCTGAGTGCTTAACAAGTGGTAGAATTACAGGAGAGCTCGCAGCACAATATGCATTAACATCAGATTACCCTGAAGGACCAGATCCTAAGAGGACTAAAGCTGAAGAAGATTGGGTATGGGGATTACTTAAGAGGGAAAGTGGGGAACCTTCATATAAGATTAAACATGAAATACAAAATATAATGACGTCAAACTTCTACGTCTTTAGGGATAGCAAAGGTATGTCAGAAGGTTTATCAAAAATATTAGAGTTGAGGAAAATGTTTATGAACAATTCTTATATAGAAGATAAGGGTTATGTTTATAACACAGACTTGGCAGCAGCATTAGAGACTATGAATTTATTGGACAACGCATTCATGGTAGCAAAGGCTGCTCTCAATAGGACTGAGAGCAGGGGTGCTCATTTCAGGACAGACTATCCTAAAAGAGATGATGAAAATTGGTTAAAGCATACTGTAGTAATAAGAGATGGAGCAGATGATCTCAGATTTATATATTGGCATGTTACAATTAATACATGGAAACCTGTAGAAAGGAAATACTAATCGATACTCAGTGAAATATTCCGTCCTCACGGACGGAATATTTTGTGAAAGATGAAAATTTTAATTAAATTTAATATTTTTATATTAATCTGAGATATCCATTATATATTAAATTTATATTAGATTTTAAATAAACATATACATTTTTAAGATGTTATTATAAAATAATATGATTATATATAAAAAGTCCTTTTATTATACTATACAAGGTGCTATGAATTGAGCGACGAAGTCGATATTTCAGTAATGATAGGAGGACCACAAGGAGGTGGAATAGAGTCCTCAGGCCAAATGCTGGTAAGAACTTTCATGATAAAGGGTTATGATGTTTTTGGTATTAGGGAGTATCATAGCAACATTATGGGGGCTCATAGTTATTATAATGTTAGATTTAAAAAAAATAGACCTAAAAGTGTTAAGTTACCTGTTGACAGCTTAATTGCTTTAGATGCAGAAACTATATTTACGCATTATAATGAAGTTTCACCGAAAAGTTTTGTGGTTTACGATATAGATATATTAAATACCCCTATGGAAAGGATTTCTCCCATGGAACCTGAAGTCAAGGAAAGAGTTGGGGACGAACTTAAAAAATTAGGAGTTGAACCGGTAGCATCAGAAGTAATAAAGTATCTTTCTAACAATGGAATAAAAACAGTTGGATTACCACTTAAAAACCTTTTGAAAACAACAGCTGAAAAGCTAAAAACAAATGTTGTTTCAGTAGCAAAAACTGTTAATACAATGAGTATAACAGCTTCAGCTGCGTTATTAGGAATTGATGTAGAAACCATAGAAAAATCTATTAATTATTACTTTTATGGCAAAAAATCTGTAATAGATTCTAATGTAATGGCTGCAAAAGTTGCATATGATTATGTAAAGGAAAACTTCGGTATAGGTAATCCCATAGAAGATGGGCCAAATAAAAATAAGAGCAGAATGGTTGCAACTGGAAACGATATAGTAGCCATGGGAAAGCTCGCAGGTGGACTTACTTTAGAAACGTACTATCCGATCACTCCTTCTCAAGATGAAGCTTTCTACTTAGGAGAACATAGGTACTTTAGACTAGATGAATGGGCTTCAAAAGAATTAGGAGTTGAAAAACTTGGAGTTCTTGTATTTCAAGCTGAAGACGAGCTAGGAGCACTAAATATGGCTATTGGTGGCGCTTTAGCAGGAGCTAGAACTGCAACAACAACAAGCGGTCCTGGATTATCATTAATGAATGAAGCTATTAGTTTTTCAGTCATGGCTGAAGTACCTGTAGTAATAACTGTATGGATGAGGGCAGGACCAAGTACTGGAGAAGCAACTAGACAAGGACAACAAGATTTGCTACATTCAGTATTTGCTGGGCATGGAGATACACCAAAAATTGTTATAGCAAGCGGAGATCATATAGAAGCATATTATGACGCTATGAGATCATTAAATTGGGCTGAAAAATATCAAACACCAGTTATTCACTTAGTAGACAAATACATCGCTTCAAGTATGATGAGTTTTGATAAAGAAGATGTAGATCCTCAATTAGTACCAATTGATAGAGGAAAGTACGATACTGAAACAAAGAACGAAGATTACAAAAGATATGAACTTACAGAAGATTATATAAGTCCAAGATCCCCATTAGGAAAAAGACTTATGTGGGTAAGCAGTTTAACTCATAACGAATATGGTATGGTTACAGAAGATCCTATTACCAGAGAAAAAATGCTATTGAAATTATCTAAAAAGATAGAAAATGCAGGAAAAGAAATACCATTAAGCGAAAAAGTGTCATTATATGGAGATCAGGACGCTAAAATAACATTAGTTTCATGGGGGTCAGCAAAAGGACCAATATTAGATGCCATGGACCTTCTTAGAAAAGATGGAATTAAGACAAAATTCCTACACATAAGAATGATGTCACCCTTCCCATCAGATTATGTTTCAAACGTTTTAAATTCATCAGAGCTTGTGATTGACGTAGAAGCTAACGCTCTTTCACAACTCGCATTATTAGTTAGAATGCATACAGGTTATGATATTAAGAAGAAAATAATTAAACTAACTGGTAGAACTATTATGGAACATGAAGCATACAATGCGCTAAAAACTGTAATTCAAAACAATCAAGATTTGGTGGTGATAAGAGATGGTGCGTAACTGGTCAGATTATAAGACTGATTCCTGGGTACAGTGGTGCCCTGCGTGCGGTAACTTCGGTATATTGTTAGCAGTTCAAAAGGCTTTAGCAGAATTAGATTTACCGCCTGAAAAAACCTCTATTGTTTCTGGAATAGGTTGCTCCAGCAGAATACCTTATTATGTCAAGACATCGAACATACATACATTACATGGAAGACCTATACCTGTGGCAGAAGGTATAAAGTTAGCTAACCCAGAACAAACAGTAATAGTAGCAAGTGGAGATGGAGATCTATTAGGAATAGGAGCTGGCCATTTTGTTGCTTTAGGAAGAAGAAACATGCAGCTCACAATATTATTACATGATAATGCTGTATATGGTTTAACAAAAGGTCAAGCAGCACCGACTCTTCCTTTGTGGTTAAAAACTAAAGCACTAGATGCGCCTAACATACAGTCACAAATTAATCCACTTTTACTGGCATTTGCTAGTGGATATACATTCATCGCAAGATCATATGCCTATCACGTAGATCAATTAAAAGACTTAATTAAATTAGCAATAAATCATAAAGGAACCGCTCTAATCGATATATTAGAACCTTGTCCAACATACAATGATATAATGTCAAAAGAATGGTATGAAAAAAGAATATATTATTTAAATTCAGCTGATCCTTCGTGGGATCCTAATATTTCATCACAAGAAGACTTTGATATGAAAGCGCCCAAGATATTAGATAAAATGACAGAGTGGGGAGAGAAGATACCTTTAGGGATATTCTATAGAAACTTATCAATAGAACCGCTTGACACTAGAATAGAGAAAATATTACCAGGATATTTACAATACCCACCAGCCAAAAGACCAATAGATATAAAATCAAAACCAATAGTTCATCCATTCACAGAATTTAAAGATAGAATTGTACAAACATAACGTGAATATTATGAGCTATTTCATTAACATAATTAATTTAGATACCGGAGAAATAATGATATCAATAGCAGACAAAGATTTAATAGGCAAAAAATTTGAAGATGGAAGAATTGTCATAGACGTTTCTCCAAATTTTTATGGTAGCAAGTTAATTGATGATGAAGAAGCACTAATTTATTTAAAATCTGCCGATATCCTCATTTTAACTGGTAACAATATAGTGAATAAGGCAATAAAAGAGGGTCTTGTTAATCCTGATTCTGTTTTAGAAATAAAAGGACTAAAACATGTACAAGTATTTAAGTTTTCTTATTGACTTATTAATTTTTTATTTTGATTATATAATATAGCTTTTATATGTTTTGGTTTTTATTTCTCTCCCGTATAACTAAACAACGGTGAGCATAATGGGAGATATAGTTGTGCTAATAAAACCAGCGTTAAATCCGGAAATGATAAGGTCTATGCCAGATGGGGGAGTTGACTTTGATAACATACCATTAAAGCTTTCAGATATAGATAGAAATGCTATTGAGGAAGCAAACAGACTTAAAGAAATACTAAAAGGAAAAATTTATTCTATTACAATAACTACATGGGGGCCAATTAGCAAAAGAGATAAAGATATAAAAATGGCTATACAAGAAGGACTAGCTAAGGGAGTTGATGAAGCAATACTATTAGAAGACGATTCAATAACACCAGGAGATCAAGTTACTACTGCATCAGCTATTGTTTCCATTTTAAACAAATTTAACATAAAACCTGATTTGATATTAGCAGGTGAAGCTACAATTGATGGCTTTTCCGGTCAGGTGGCCGGGAGGGTTGCTACAAAGCTTAATTTACCCTATATTAGCTTTGCTAGAAAAATAGAAATTAATGGAAATAAAGCAGTGATTGAAAGAGATTTAGAGGATTACGTTGAAGTTGTAGAGTCTACACTTCCTGCAGTAATAAGTGTGACTAGAGAAATTAACTCACCAAAACCACCAACATTAATACAAATAAGAATGGCATCAAAGAAGCCTCAGCAAACAGTAAAACTTTCCGATCTAACTGGTGTATCAACTCCGAAGAAAAAATTGGTTGAAGCTAAGGTACTAGCAGTAAAAAGAAAACAAACTATGATAGAAGGTAAATCATTAGAAGAGGTTGCTGATAAGTTAATAGAAATCTTAGAACAAGAGGGAGTATTAAAACATTGAGGTGATTATTATGGTGGATGTTATTGTTGTTGTGCAAAAGGAATCTGATGCATCTGAACTCCTAACTCTAGCTAAAAAAGTAGGGGAACCGATAGCTTTGACTTATGGAACTAATGAAGCTGAGAAACTTGTTAAATACTTTAATAAAGTTTATAAAATAAAGGAAGATGACCCTGAAAGTATTTTTAATGCTCTAAAGAATTTATATGATAAATTTAATCCCAAGCTAATAATAGGAATGAGTAGCAAAAACCTTAAAGATGCATTTTCAAGGCTTGCAGGAATCTATGACCTACCATTTGCAACAGATATATTTGATTTTAATGTTTCTAATCTAAAAGCTACATATAAAAGAAGTTTTCTAAGTGGTAGGGCTGTTGAAAGCGAAGAAGCTCCAATGCCACTCCTACTTTTAACTTTACCAAGAAGAACTCCAAAATCTGAAGGAAATGCGAATGGGAGCATTGAAGAATTACATGTAGAAAAGAAATCACAAATCGTAATTAAAGAAAGAAAAGAGAAAGTTAAAGGAGGAGTAAACCTAGAAACGGCTGAATTCATTGTAAGTGTTGGGAGAGGATTCAAAAACAAAGATGACCTAAAACTTGCATTTGAGTTAGCTGACCTAGTTGGAGCACAAATAGGTTGTTCTAGGCCTATAGCAGCTGATCTAAAATGGCTAACAGAAGATCATTGGGTAGGCTTAAGCGGGAAAAAGGTTGCTCCGAAAGTTTACCTTATGTTTGGAATAAGCGGGGCTCCTCAACATTTAGCCGGTATTACTGATGCAAAAACAGTCATTGCCATTAATAACGATAAAACTGCACCAATATTTAAAAATGCAGATTATGGAATTGTTGCAGACCTCTATCAATTTATACCCATATTAGTTAAGAAACTAAAAGAGAAGCATTAGAATTTTTAATAATTAAAATATTTTTAATATCTTTTTATTTAATTATTAAAAATACATATTCAAATTTAAGAGTACCTAAAATCAATTTTTATTTAGAAAAGGCGATAGAGATGCCCAGAAAAGAAATATACTTTATACTTGGAGGTCCACAGGGGGCAGGACTTGAAACGAGCTCTAGCGTTCTGACCAGTGCTTTTACTTCAGAAGGATATGGAGTTATATCTGATAGAGAATATTATTCAAACATAATGGGAAGGCATAGCTATATACATGCAACAGTATCATCTATAAGAATACCTAGAAGCCTAACATACCCAGTAGATATAGTTGGAGCTATGGATGCAGAGACTATATTTACTCATTTTAATGATATAAGCAAGAATGGATTTATTATATATGATTCAGGTACAGAAAATACAAAGATACAGCAAGTAATTAGCATGGAAAAAGAGGTTTATGAGAGGATAACTGAATTCTTCAATAAAAATAACATAAATCAAGATATAAAGAGCCTTATAAGTTATGTGGAGAAAAATTCTAAAATAATACCAATAAAGCTAGACTACAGAGGTATCTTAAATACACTGAAGGATAAATTCTCAATCAGTTCTGTAGAAGCTCAAAAATATAAAAGCAGCATATTAATTGGTGCTGTAGCTGGTTTAACTGACATTGATTCGCAATCAATAGCCATAGGTATTGAACAAAGATTTAAAGGAAAACAGAAAATAATAGATGCTAATAAATATATAGCAGATCTTGTAAAAGAAACTGTGGAAAAGGAATTTGGTGCTGAACTAAAATTAGATCATTCTTCAATAAATATGGATGAATTTATAGTATCAAGTGGAAACGATATAGTTGGAATGGGTAAAATCGTAGGAGGGGTTAGATATCAATCTTATTACCCAATAACTCCAGCAGCTGATGAATCTGTATTTTTAGAAGCACATCAAGCAATTAGTGTTAATGGAAAATCCATATCATCTATTGCAGTATTCCAGACAGAAGATGAGATAGCAGCAATTACTTCCGCTATAGGTTCAGCTTTAACAGGAGCTAGAAGTGCAACTGCAACAAGTGGTCCAGGCTATAGCCTGATGGTAGAAGGATTAGGCTGGGCCGGACATAATGAGGTTCCATTAGTCATAACATATTACCAAAGAGGGGGACCAAGTACAGGCCTTCCAACTAGAGGAAGCCAAAGCGATCTTCTATTTTCACTTTATTCAAGCCATGGAGAGTTTCCAAGAATAGTATTAGCAAGCGGAGATAACATGGAAGCTTTTTATGATTCTATAGATGCATTTAACTTTGCAGAAAAATATCAATTACCAGTAATTCATCTTTTAGATAAATTCTTGGCAAATGTCATATCAACAACCCCATTGCCTGATTTTAATCAGATAAAGATAGATAGAGGAAAGCTTACATTCAATCCAAAATCTAAGGGGGCTTATAAAAGATATGACATCTCTTCACCAATAAATGATAGACCAGCACTTGGAAGCGGAGTTGTTATGTGGCATACAGGAGATGAGCATAACGAATACGGTCATATAAGCGAAGATCCTTTTAATAGAAGGGCAATGTATGAAAAAAGAATGAAGAAACTAGAAATTGCTGATAAAGAAATCCCAATAGAAAAAAGAGCTATTTTTTATGGAGACGAGAATGCTGATTTCTTATTAGTAGGTTGGGGATTTGTTAAAGGAGTAGCCTTAGACGCAATAGAAGAATTAAAAGCTCAAGGTTTAAACGGTGCATATCTTCATTTGAAAATGTTCATACCCTTCCCATCAAAATATGTTAAAGGTATATTACAAAAATTTGACAATAGCAAAGTAATTGATGTTGAGCACAATATAATGGGGCAGGCTGCTCAAACTATAACAACAAATACAGGATACATAATTAACAAATTTATTTTGAAGTATACCGGGCGTCCCATTTATAGAATGGAGTTGATAAATGCAATAAAGAATATTTTAAATAATAAATCCGATAAGGAGGTGTTAACATATGGCGAGTGAAGCAAAGTATAAGACTGATATTTGGGTAGATTGGTGTCCTGCATGCGGTAACTTCGGTATATTGTTAGCAATGCAAAAGGCTTTAGCAGAATTAGATTTACCCTCAGATAAGATAGTCGACGTAAGTGGAATAGGTTGCAGTGGAAAGACATCTCACTTCTTATATGCCAATGGAGTACATGGATTGCATGGAAGAGGAATACCATTTGCTGAAGGTATTAAAATTTCAAATCCTGATTTGACAGTTATAGTAAATGCAGGAGATGGAGATCTATTAGGAATAGGAGCTGGCCATTTTGTTGCTTTAGGAAGAAGAAATTTGAACATAAAAGTATTTTTACATGACAACCAAGTCTACGGACTAACAAAGGGACAGGCTTCACCTACATTAAAGAAGGGTGAAAAGGTAAAGGCAATGCCCGTGCCAAACATGCAAGATTGGGTAAATCCTATTTCAATTGCCCTTGCTAGCGGGTTTACATTTGTAGCAAGAGGTTACGCTCTTTGGATAGATGATTTAAAAGAACTAATGAAGGCTGCCATTAAGCATAAAGGAGTTGCCTTATTGGATATATTACAACCTTGTCCAACATACAATGACTTATATACGCCAGATGTATATAAAGACAAACTCTACAAACTGGATTCTGATAAAACATGGGATCCTTTTGTCAAGGAGGGAACAAAAGAAGAAATTCAGGAAAAACTATCTAAAGCTTATGTTAAGTCTCAAGAATGGGGAGAAAAGATTCCTGTTGGAATCTTTTATGTTAACCCATTTGTCGAAACATTTGAAGATAGGCTATCAAAGCTAAACCCATTATATGCAGAAATTTCACCATCAAAGCAAAATATTGCAAAAGAGGATGGTTCTCCAATAATTGGAATTGATGATTTCAGGGAGGCATTTAACAATTACATAGTTAAAGTTAAAAGCAGAAGATAAACTTTTATTTTTTCCATATTAATTTACTTTGGTGCAACTAAAATGAGCAGTACAATTAAGCTTTATTTCCATCCTACATGTGCAACAAGTCATGAACTTATAATAAATCTATATAAAAAAGGATATTTAAATAAAATTGAAATTTATAATTTAATAAAACCGTTAGAAAAAAGTTTTATTTGGAGTGTACCATGGCTAGTAAAAGATAATGAACCTATAGGTACTGATCCTATATCTGATGATGAAGTAATTAATATAATAGAAAACAAAAATGTATATATAGAAAACCCAGAAGAATCATTTATGATGAGTATACTGCATAGCTCCTACGCATCCTCTATTGCTATTTTACATAAGGATCTATCATTTCTTATAAACGATTCTTTAATAAAAGCATCAATAAGATATGGTTTTTCTGGTGTTGATATAAGTAATTTAAAAGCTGCCATAAGTAAAAATAAGGATAGGCTATTTGAAGAATACAGAGATAAAATTAGAAGAGCGCTTTCTGTAAGCTTCGTGAGAGAGCTTTACTGGTCAAAATCAGGAAACATCAACTCAGACGATATAATTAAGTTTTCAGATCCAACAGTTGTAGGTTTATGGCTACTATCTAAAGGAAGTATTGGAAGAATAGGTTTACCAAAGAAACCCTTTGTATTTGATGATATAGATGTAAAAGAAATATCTGAATTTGTCGCTAAAAGAGGTAAGGGATTATTAGAAAAAATAAAAGAAGAACAAGAAAATATATATAATGACAAATTATATTGGGAAATTATAGAAAAAATCTAAAAATAATTTTTTAAGGCAAACCTTTTGAAAATTTTAAGCCTATAGAATTGAGATCATTGATAACTTCATCGATAATACTTGGATCTGGGGTTTCCACTAAAACTTCAATTAAAGCCGTTCCAGGATCAATTAAAGGAGTAATCCTATCATGCCTAATATCTATTACATTCAGTTTAGCAGCAGCAAGTTTTTCTAATACCTTATCTAGCCAACCTGGATAATCAGGTATTATACCGGTTAATTTTATTATCCTAGCGCTTTTAGCTAGTTCATAGTTTAAAATATTAGATATCCTTGTTATATCAACATTCCCACCACTTATTAAAACAACAACGTTTTTATTTTCAACATCAATTTTGTTTTCCAACACAGCAGCAAGGGATGCCGCTCCTGCTCCTTCAGCAAGTGTCTTTGCTCTCTCTAATAATAAAAACATAGATCTTGCTACTTCAGAGTCATTTACTTTAACTATATCATCAACATATTCTTTTATGAATTCGAAGGTATATTTTCCAGAACCTTTAACTATGAGCCCATCCATTAGCCCAGGGGGAGCTTCTTTAATATTAATTGGTTTTCCTTCTTTCAAACCTCTGGAATATTTTGCAACATAGCTTGGTTCAACGCCTATAACCTTAACTTTATTACCAAGCTTTTTCTTTAATACTATAGCATTTCCAGATATTAACCCTCCTCCTCCTATTGGTATAACTACAATATCTGGTTTCACGGACATTTGTTGAAGTATTTCATGAGATATCGTGCCTTGACCTGCTATAATTTTGAGATCATCATATGCATGAATTAAATTATAGCCTTTTTCTTTACTTAATTCAACTGCCTTATACATTGCATCATCAAAACTTTTTCCATATAAAATTACTTCAGCACCATATCCTTTAGTTGCATTTATTTTAGCTATTGGCGCTGTTTCCGGCATTACAATGACTGATTTAGTATTTTGCAATGTTGCTGCTAATGCAACGCCTTGAGCATGATTTCCAGCGCTTGCAGCAATAACTCCTCTAAACTTTTCATCTCCTAAAGACCATATCTTATAGTAGGCACCTCTTATTTTAAAAGACCCAGTTTTTTGCAAATTTTCCAATTTTAAAAATATCTTACCTTTCGATAATTCTGAAAACGTTCTACTATAATCTAAAGGTGTTATATGAATTACATCTCTTAATACTGTTAAAGCATTTATTGAGTCCTGATATACTTGCTCTGAAACATCCATAAATTTCACCCACTTTTGTATTCAATTTTTAAATATTTAACGTTATTATAAAATATAAAGTGGAATTACAGTTTCTTTTATTATAATTACACTATCGCTTATTCTGCTAAAAATATGATTTTTTTTAAGCTATTGATACAAAAATTAGACTCCTATATTTTTTTAAAATTTTAAGAAACATTTCAACATCTAATTCTTCAATACCATCAAAACTATATTGGCCTGTTAATAAAATTTCAACAAACCTTTTCTGCCATATATCCCCTAAAACATTATACCAAGATCTTCCTTCTGTATCTTTATTATATCTAAAAAGCAATGGAAGTTTAATAAATTTCCAAAAATATTGAGGAACCAATTGAAGAATCTCTTTAATCTCCTCATTATCAAATTCATGATACTCATTATCAGCCAATAAAACACTAGCTTTACCATTAAAAACTTCGTTTAGGCTTATTTCTTCTTTTGGCCACAATTTTTGAGATTCATTTATATTTTCCATAATCTTTTTTTGAATATTTTTGATATATTTATCATCGTTTTCCAAAGCTAAAATTACACCCTATGATAAATACCATATATCATTGCATGGTCTTTATCAAACGGGTCTAAATGAATTATATCTTTTATTTCAAATCCACCTTTTTCTAGCTCTTCAGTTTCCATTTTATATATCTCTGTAGGTTCTTTTGTTACATCGATACTCCTTGCTTTAATAGCTAAAAGGAGATACCCTCCATCGCTTAAGAAAAACTTTGCATTTCTCACCACTATTTGCGCTTGTTCTGGTTGTGCCACATCAGCATATAATCCATTTACTGTTTCTATCATGTGACGATAATTTTCTGGGAATCTCGCATCTGCAAGTATGGGAAATATATTCTTTCTATCATTAACTATCAAAAGGAGATCTCTTATAACTCTTGGAGAGAATTCTATACCAAATATAATTCCATTACTTCCAATTATATCGCTCATATGACTAGCTGTTGTACCACTAGCTATACCCAAATACAAAATTTTATCTTTTTCTTTAACTGGTAATTCCTCTAAGCCCTTAAGAAGAGCTGCTGCTAACTTACTTCTATAAGCATTCCATTCTCTATATTCCTCACCATTGTATTGATAGAGTTTCTCTCCATAAACTCTTTGACCTTTTACTAGATTTTTTGTTGCTAACTTGTATGTGCCGTCTTCTTGCTCTACAATATATACATTTTTCCAGTTTTCATGTTCTTTAATTTCCATTTATATCACCTCCAATTTTTTCTATGTTTAAATTTAGATTGTTTACCTTTATTAGAAGATTTTTGGAAAGATTGCTTTGGTGCTTCTTTCTTTTTTGGAGGATTCGCGTATATTTTCTTAATTTCTTCTATCCTTTTTTCAAGCTCTTCCTTAAGCTTATCTCCAATAAACCTCCCACTAAACGCATCAACTTTAGCTGCTATTGCTATTTTAGCTGCCAATGCTCTTGCTATTTTCCCCCTTTGCCATTTAGGGCTTTTATATATTTCTGGATATTGAAATATAATTCCATGCTTAGGAGGTCTTCCTCCAGTTTTTAAAGCTCTAAACAATGCTTTTTCTGCACCTAATACCTGAATAGTGCTTGCAGGCATTGTAGCTAGCCTTTCTAGACCTCCTGCTATACTTATTAATCTAGCACCTAACAAAGGACCAACTAGCTCTGTTACATTAGGGGCTACTTCCTTCATAACGCTTGTTGCATAAGAATCTAAATCTTTTCTTAAATTATACATTTGGTTAGTTATTTTTGCAAGTGTTAGCATTGCTTCAAGATCTTTATCTGAAACATCGGCTCCTAAGCTTTTCTTTGCTGATTCTTCAATCTTTTTACTTTTATTTTCGCTTACACCTAATTCCATAAGCCTGTCTTTCGTAAAATTATTCCTAGAACCTAACTCTGAAACTAACATAGCATATAATTCGTGATCTTCAATTAAATCATTCAATTCTGGAAAATGTACGCTATACCATTCTCTAAGCCTAGTTGCGTAAAGATTTACACTTTTATCTAAATCATCTATGGCTCTTATTGCCTGAGCAACCAATAGGTCACGCTTTTGGGCAGCACCCCTCAGCATTCTTCTTGTAAATTCATAAATTATATTGAAGTACCATCCATAAAATTCATTTTCATCTTTTGCAAATTCATAATTAACAGCCTTTTTACCTAAATCCTTCCTAAAAGTAATACTTACCGAATTTGCAGGATCTAAAACGGCCTTTAATCCTTTTTGATTAATCACTTTAGCTTCTGCTTCAGACTCAACAACTACCTCATCAGGATTTTTTTCTTTTATTTTATCGAATAATTTTAAGAAAGCTTCAGAAACTTCATTCTTATATACTTTAGTAATCTGATCTATAGCTTCGTCATATTTTTTTGATAGAAGTTCGTATATAATAACATCTCCTTTATCATCTAATGCATAACTACCATTAATTGTATCGACGATGTAAATTCTCAACTCTTCATACCCCTTCTTACTTCACTGTTATTGATTATTTGTTCATCCTAATAAATTCATGACTAACAACTTTCTTTAATTTTTAATTTAAAGTTAATACACTTAAAGCTTTTAAATTTTTTTATAAACATTAAACTGGGTGAAAAAATGCCTACACATGGATCGATGACAAAAGCTGGTAAAGTAAGAAAGGCAACTCCAAAGATAGAGCCTAAAGGAAAGAAAAATTTATCTCCTAGAGTTAAAAATAGAAAAGAATACATTAAAAGAATAGAGAAAGCCGAAAAGGAAAGAAGCTAAATTAATCTTATTTTTGGTGCTTAAATTGAAGAAAAACGAGTTTTATTATGGTTACTATGGACTAGTTGCAGATAAACTTAGATCTGTTAATGCAATACCAGGAGACTTGATATCAATAGATGATAAGGAGTCCCACTATAAAGGTACCCTTATGCCTAGAAATGAGTTTTCTAGAGAAGATATAATAGTAATAAAATTAGATAATGGATATAATATAGGAGTAAAAATAAAAGATGAAACTGAGATTAAAATTTTGGAAAAAGGTCGTTTGACTACTCATCCAGGAGAGCCTGTTAAGCTGATAGAAAAGGAAATAACTCCTCCTGAAGGCAAAAGGGTACTAATATTGGGAACGGGCGGAACAATAGCTAGCAGAGTTGATTATGAAACGGGGGCAGTTAAACCTTATTTGAATCCTAATGAATTAATAGCTGCTGTTCCGGAGGTCTTAAACTATACTAGCATTGACGCTGAAGAAATTCTATCAATATTCAGCGAGGACATGAATCCAAAATATTGGGAAACAATAACTTATAACATTTTTAAAAAGTTTGATGAATATGATGGAATAGTAGTAGCTCATGGTACAGATACTATGGCATATACTGCATCTGCTGTAGCTTTTACTTTTCATAAAGGTCTTAGAGGTCCCATAGTTTTTACAGGGTCTCAAAGAAGTAGCGATAGACCAAGTAGTGATTCTTCATTTAATATTATATCGTCTGCAATCGTTGCATCTAGGGCTCCCTTTGGAGAAGTTAGCGTAGTTATGCATGGAGAAACTTCTGACTCCTATGCCTTAGCACATAGGGCTACCAAGGTAAGAAAAATGCATACAAGCAGAAGAGATGCTTTTCAATCCATAAATGACATCCCGTTGGCAAGAATTTATCCATTCGATGGTAGATTAGAGATCATAAATAAAAATTATAAGGAAAAGAGCGATTTCAATTTTCCTGAATTTGGATTCGATGAAAAAGTTGCTCTATTAAAATATTATCCTGGTATGAATAGTGATATAATTGACTTTTTAATAGATAATAGATATCATGGCATAGTTATAGAAGGAACAGGTTTCGGACATATAAGCAATAGGTTAATTGATTCTATAGAGAGAGCTTATGAATCTGATATTCCTGTTGTTATTACAAGCCAAACGATATTCGGAAGAGTTAATTTAAGTGTATACAGCACAGGAAGAAAAATGCTGCAGGCTGGAGTAATACCTGGAGAAGATATGTTAGCCGAAACTGCTTATGTAAAACTTTCTTGGGTTCTATCTAGAACAAGAGATAAAAATGAAGTTAGAAAACTAATGCTTACTAATTTAGCAGGAGAAATTAATCCGAGGCATGAATTAAAAATATATCCAAGGTGGTATCATGGATGAAATAAATATAGACTATAGCAAACTAGGATTAAAAGTCGGTTTAGAAATACACCAGCAATTAAATACTAAAAATAAATTATTTTGTAATTGTCCTACAGAATTAACGGACGAACCAGGAGAGGAGTTTTCAAGGAAGTTAAGACCTACAAGAAGTGAAACTGGGGAAGTTGATATTGCTGCATTATTTGAATGGAGGAAAAATAAGACATATAAATATGAAGCTCCACATAATCATTATTGCCTAGTTGAATCTGATGAAGAACCACCTCATGAGATTAACAAGGAAGCAATCGTAATTGCATCCTCAGTAGCGCTTGCATTGAATTCTGACTTGGTTGGAGAAGTCCATACTATGAGAAAAATAGTAATAGATGGAAGCAACACTTCAGGATTTCAAAGAACAGCTATAGTTGCATTAAATGGCTTCATAGGTGTGAAAGGAAAAAGATATGGAATAGAAACTATAGCTGTGGAAGAGGATGCCGCAAGAAAAATAAAAGAAACTGGGTCTATAATAACGTATAGATTGGATAGATTAGGGATACCTTTAATAGAAATATCGACTTCTCCAGATATTCATGATCCTCAAGAAGCTAAAGAAGTAGCCTTAGCGATAGGTAGACTTTTGAGACTTACTGGAAAAGTAAAAAGAGGGTTAGGAACAATCAGACAAGATTTAAACGTAAGTATTATAGGTGGTGCAAAGACTGAAATAAAAGGTGTGCAAAAATTAGATCTAATAGAAAAAATAATCAGCTATGAGGCTCTTAGACAACTAAACCTTTTGAAATTAAAAGATGAACTAAATAAAAGAGGTTTAATCAAAGATAATTTTGATAACATACATGCTATAGACTTAACAAATATCTTTACTAATACGAAAAGCAAAATAATAAAGAACAAAATTGAAAATGGCGGAAAGGTCTTAGGAATAAAGTTGGAAAAAATGAAAGGCCTTATTGGATTTGAACTTATGCCAAATAGAAGGTTTGGAACTGAGCTAGCAGATTATGCTAGGTTCTATGCTGGAATAGAAGGTTTATTCCATAGCGACGAATTGCCAAACTATGGTATAACTGAACAAGAAGTTGAAAAAGCGTATAATTTATTACAAGCTGATCGTGAATCAGATGCATTTATAATAATAGCTGATGAAGAGGAAAAGTGCAAAAAAGCGATTAGCACAATAATAGATAGAGTTAAATTAGCATTCGATGGAGTACCCGAAGAAACTAGGGGAGCAAATGAAGACGGAACAACAAAATATTTGAGACCAAGACCTGGAAAAGAAAGGATGTACCCTGAAACAGATATAAAACCTCTTTACATTAATTATGACATAATAAAAGAAGCTGAGAAACTTAAACCTGAGCCAGTGGAGAAAAAGTTAAAAATATTTATAGAAAAATATAACTTTAGTCAAGAACTTGCAGATAAAGTAATTAACGATATAAACCTTGGCTTTATAGAAGAATTAATTAACAAATATGGTAATAGAGTACAGCCATCTTTTATTGCCTCATTATTTGTAAGTATATTCAAAGGCCTTAAATCAAAAGGAATTGATGTTGATTCACTGGATGAAAGCAAGATAGAAGACATAGTAAAATTATTAGCTGAAGGAAAAATTGCTAAAGAGGCCATTGAAGAAATTATTGAAAAAGCAACGAATCAGGTAGATAAAAGTATTGATGATATAGTTAATGAAATGGGAATAAAAACAATCAGTATTGATGAAGCTAAAGAAATTATTGATGATATAGTTAATTCTAACAAAGATCTAATATTAGCTAAAGGTGAGAGAGCCATGAGTATTTTAATGGGAAGAGCTATGGAAAAACTTAGAGGTAAAATTGACGGAAAAACAGTATCTGAATTGCTAAAATCTAGAATTGAAAATATTTTAAATAATTCAAGAAAATAATTATTAAAAGGAAAAACATATTTTAAACTCTGCTATTTATTTTACAATTAGAAGGGCCCGTAGCTCAGCTAGGATAGAGCGGCGGACCAGCATCTATGCTGGGTCGAGGCTCCAGACCCGTAGGTCGGGGGTTCGAGTCCCCTCGGGCCCACCACATTTTATAAGGGTGCTTAAGCATGGGTAGAATGTTCCCTAATAATCCGTTGGTTGGTGTCGGAACACTACTAATTAGAGATTCAAATATATTACTTATAAAAAGATTAAATAGTCCAGAAAAAGGAAAATGGGCTATTCCAGGAGGCCATGTTGAACTTGGGGAAAGAATATTAGATGCTGCAAAAAGAGAATTCCTTGAGGAAACAGGAATAAATACTGAACCATTAGGTGTAGTAAACGTTGATGAAATTATAACAAGAAATTCCCACGATAAAGTATTATTTCATTATATATTAGTAACGATTTTGATGAAGGATAATGGAGAAACACCGATTGCAGGAAGCGATGCTTTAGATGCTAAATTCTTTGATCTGAAGAGAGCTGGATCACTTGATAATATATCTATTACTACAAAGGGATTAATTACAAAAATCCTATCTGGTAAAATTAATTTAAATATGCCTATCCCAGTATTAACTTCTTCTCCATTTTGAAATTATCAGCAATGAAATTGTTTAGTTTATTAATTAATAAACTAAACAATAAGAATATATTTCTGCTGCATAATGAACAATTTTTCCTAATCCATATGAGTCTGCATAAACATAATAAGCATCTTTATCCAATGATAATAAACTATATGTATTGTTTGAATCATCTCTTAACATTACCAATTGTACTCCAATATTTGCTCCTTTATTTGAAATTTTAATTTCTCCGCTAATACCATTTAATAATAAAAATATACCTTTACTTTCTAATGATATAATAATTCCCTTTCTTATAATATAATCTTGATCAACATAAATTACTTTCTTCTTATTGTAACTAATTTTACAAGCGTCTACCCATTCAGAGCCAGAAATCTTATAATATTGTATAGGAGGCTGAGACTTGACAACTACCGAACCTATACCAAGAGTATATCTAACCTTTTTATTTAAGTCGATAACTACTATTGACGGCTGTGTTATTAAAAGGCCTTCATTATCTACAACCCATTTTATAAATTCTTTCATTTCATTATATTCTAACTTTATTATATTAGATATATCAACTGCATAATAATTGCTATCAATTCTTGGCATTATTTCTCCTAATATAACAACTATAGTAAAACATATTATATATTTAATAAAGTTAATTTATAATACATGATTGCTCAATTGGTTGAATTGATTAATATTTATAACTTGTAAAATTAATGTGAAAAAAGGAGAGGTTGAGGCTTACGGGTCTGCTAAGCTATAAAGGCTTTAAACTAATTTTGTCATTGACGTTAGCTTTAATAACATACGCAGTTGGAATAAGCTTAGCAATAGCTTTAAAGGGCCCATTATATGTATCAATAATCGCAGCATTAATTGTTGGCTTTATAACTTACAAATCATCTGATGCCGCATCTAAAGAGCTTATGTATTATATAAATAATTTATATCAAAAAATAAACGAAATAAATAACGAATATGACATTGAATTAACACAAGATGAAGAAGATAAAGAGCTTATAAGTAATGATGAAGAAAATCTATTTATGGTTCACAACTTAATAAAAAGTATTACAAAAGAGATTAACAAAGATGTGAAAGAAATTATTATAGAGATATACAAAGGAGATTTAGCCATGATTTATCCAGAAGTCAATATTCTAGACGAAGAGAATGATATAAGTAATGATCTTTCATATAATTATCCCCAGGAAGGTTCTACTGCAGATAATATAAATGGGAATTTAATTATAAGGATGAGATATGAAGATTTTGACAATTTATTATCCAGTCTCAAAAAGGGAGATGGAGAAATTGCCGTATTTTCAAGTTCAAATGAATTAAAATCTTTATATAATATAACTAAAATAATCACAAAAGCTATACTAGAAGAAGAATCAGATGAACTTGTTTCTTATATAACTTATAAGGCTATTATATCTTTGAAAAAGAAGGGAACAATAAATATTTCGGATAATATAATTGAAGAAATTCCATTCGAAAACAAAGAACTTAGAAAAAAGATTAAGGAACAAATTAAAGAAGAAAGCGGAGCACTCTATTAAGGTGCATTTAATGGTTTTTTGTTCTTCTGTACCATATCATATAACAGCAGTTTTTATCCCAAAAATAAATAAAGATCCTTTGACTTCAGGTTCTATAGGAGTTGGTATAAGTGTTGAGCCAAGACTAAAGCTATGCGTGGGTCCAGAGATAGTTTCTTCAGAAAATAATACTGCAGAAATTCCAACAACTGCTAAATATGTCTTTAACAAATTTAATATTAAAGAAAAATATCTCTTAAGCATGCCCTTACCTATAAAAATTGGTTATGCAAGCAGCGCATCTTCTACAATTGCAACTGAACTAATTAGTTTCCTTTATGGAAAAATTAGCTATATAAAAGCTTTACAAGACGCGCATAAAATTGAAGTTGAAAATTCTACAGGTTTAGGTGATGTATTGGCAATTTCATGCGGAGTTGGTATTGTTTTAAGGAAAAAAGAAGGCGCTCCTGGAATTGGTGAAGTAGATTGTATTTCATTTCCAAAAGATGTTTCTATTGTTACAGTAGAATTTGGAACAATGAATACAAAAGATCTCTTAATGAACTACAACAAATCTATTCAAACAGAATCACAAAAGGTTTTAGATAAAATTATGGAAAATTTTTCATTTGAAACTTTCTCTTATGAAATAAAAAGATTTACAGATGATGTAGGGAAAATTAAATTAATTAATAAAGGAGAAGAAATAATAAAAACTCCAGGATTGATAAGTTATTACATAAAAAAGATGATGATAGTTATGTTAATAGAAAACGATAAAATAGATGATGCTATAAAATATCTTAGGGATAAAAACTTAAATTTAAGAATTTTAGATCCATCATCTCACGGACCGAAGGCATGGAGAATGTAAACTACCCAGCCCTTAAGAACGAGGCTTTGGGATTTCCAGTTTCTTAAAGGAAAAGATTCATTACCTCTTTTTGGTTTTTACATACCAAGGACTTATAGCTCTCGTTAAGGCTAGGCTATGTTTATGGCAGCATTTAGGGTCCCTGAACACATTATCCCCTACACTTTAATTTCAATAATTTTTATTCATAATCAAGCGTAAGGACTTAGCCCTTAGCCACCTGCTATTTGTAGGTGAGTCATGAGACTACTTTAAGCCCAACAGCTCGGGACTCACATTTTTATATCACTCTCACCTTTTTGGGTACAGCCCACATAGACATGAAAGTTCATAAATTTATAGTTACAGCAAATATAGATTTCTATTAATTTGAAAAAGGATTAGACCTTACCTTTAACAAAGTGAACGACAAGTCTTCCCACTTCTAGGGGCAGGGTAAGGCTTAAAAACTGAATATTTAGCAAAAATTGAGACAACTGCTAAAGGGTATGTGTCACTAAAATATGAGGTACGCCTCTACCCCAACTAACAAGTGTAATATAGGAATCGTGTAGGGAAGCCCTAAATCAGGGCCAAAGTATATATTGCGTGTCCCTAAACATTAAAAACATATCCCTGAGTCCCTTGGACCTAAGAGGAAAGGGCAACTCCTAGTGAGGGATAGGGGTAATTGGCTGAAGGCTCCCAGCCAGTGGTCTTCCGATGGATAAATGGATCGGGTGGGTAAAACCCGCTAGCTATGAAATGGTGAAGATGAAGGCGGTAAATCACAAACCTATGATCTACCCTGAGGGAACCCTTGTCCTTCAGGGCAGGAAGCAGGTCAGTTAAGTAACATGGCCACATTACATAACGTCCTCAAGTTTTTTAATATCAGTAAATGTATTTAAACTAAATGTATTTAAACTTAACTTCCGGCCATAAAAAGCAGAGTATCTGGTGCATAAAGATGAACACGGATGAAATACCTAAAACTCACCCAAGATATCAATCCTTAGTTACAAGAGAGAAGCTAGTAGAGTTTTTCAATAAAGGTATTGTTGTGGCACACGGACTTGTTGCTCAAGGTAGAGGAGAGGCCTTTGATTATATCTTAGGCGAAAGATCTCATGATTTTGCTTTAGAAGCGGAAAAAGTCAGTGTAGCATATTTGCTAATATCGAATTATCCAATAATTTCAGTAAATGGTAACTATGCTGCATTAGCGGGAGAAGAAATAGTAAAAATATCAAACAGCCTTAATATACCTATCGAAGTTAACCTATTTCATAGATCTGAAGATAGAATAAAGAAAATTGAAACCTATCTCAAAGATTTAGGCGCAAAACATGTATTAGGTAGTGAATGTAATAAAATAAAACTATCGAATCTAGAAGGACCAAGGGGTATAGTATGCGAAAACGGAATTTATAAAGCTGATTTCGTATTATTAGCCATAGAAGATGGTGATAGAACCCAGGCACTTAGAAATCTGGGCAAAAAAGTAGCAGCTATTGACTTAAATCCGTTTAGCAGAACAGCGCAATCAGCCCATATAACAATAGTAGACGAAGCTCAAAGAGCTACAAAAAATATGATAAAAATATCAGATGAATTTATGGAATTAAGTAAATGTGACCTATTAAAAATAACTGAAAGCTATGATAACAAATCTATATTATCAAGAGCATTTAATAGAATGTTTATTAATCTAAAAGAAGCTTATGAAAAAGGCATTTTAATTAATTTTTAATTTTCTATTCCTTTTATATTCCTCACCTAAAACTTTCTCTAACATAGTGTTTACCCGTGGCGTAACTTCTCCTTACTTTTTATTGCTTTTAATTTCGCCACGGGCACCCCTCTTAAGGGATCATACACAGTCACCCTTAACTCATTAGGGCTAGTCGAGGGAAACACCACTACCCTCCCATCTACCTTTTTTGCCAAGTTAAGAGGAGCAATGGAATCCCTTTCCAACATCGCTTTACCACTCTCCAAATACCTAGCATTTACCTTGAATATTTTAATACCCCCACCCTCGTGAGCAGTGCCCGTCATCAGGTAGGGGTTAAAAACCTTAACGATCTTCTCCACCACTTGCCTCCTCTTCTTTAACTTCTCACCGTCGAAGGGATTAATGGAGGAAGTGTAAGCCTCAGACAATTCCTCAACGTCAATTGGTTGAGCCTTAAGTAACTCAGTAAACTTAATAACACTCCACTGGTGAATCCTATGCCTAAGCCTGGCATTTTTATCACCCTCCATATTCTCCTTAGCTCTTAAGGAAAACTTACCTACAATAACCTTACCATTTAAACTCCTAGCCAAATCTCTTATTCTCTTAACACTCTTCCTCAACACGTCTATTTTTCTTTCCTTTTCCCTCAATCTACTCAACTTCTTCTTAACTAGTTCATCCTTAGTTGAATTACCCTTAGTAATTTTCTTCCTCCTTAAGGAGTAATTAACTACAATCCTACCTAACCCAGTCTCATAACGCCTCAACTCCTTGAGTTTAAAACCCTCAAAAATTGCTAAAGTAACGTTATTCTCATTAACGTCAATAGAAATATAATTACCCTCTTTTGTTTCAACCCCAACCTCCTTCTCAAATGTTAACCAAACTAGAATTTTCTTGCCCATTAACCTCAGCTTAAGCTCTTGCGAAGCACTCCAACCCTCATGCAAATACTGGATGAACTGTTTAGTTACCCTAAGTGGGATCTCAACCCAACCCTTATGAGTTAGGACACTGATGAACACTCTATTAAATCTCCAGTTAATTGTGTTTGGAATAGTGATCATAACCCTTCTGTACTCTGGTTTATCCTTCCTCGTTAGCCCTTTCTTCTTCCTCTCTCTGAAACTCTTAACAATCCTACTCGCTATGATGTAAGCGCCTTCAATAACCCTTGAAGGTAGGAAGGGATATTTCTCCTTATAATGGTTATAAAACCTCTCGTGTAACTTCTTTCTAGTGGTTTGTAAACCTTCAGAAAGTATGACGTCAATCATTTCATTAACTATCAAACTCTGATATTCCTCAACCTCCCTAAGAAAGCGGTATTTCCATCCGTTCAGATGGTCGCTTTCCAGCTTAATCGTCCTTTTAAGCGTCTTCAACATACTTGACTACCTTCTCGTATTTATAAGACCTATGACCGTAAATTCTTGAGGCAAATGATTTAACGATTTCAACGAAGTCCTCTACCAACTCCTGCATGTAATCCTTTGGCTCTTCTTGGAACGCTATGATGACATTTACTTTGTAAGCTTTGAATAACTCTACAAGGTATTTGAAGCCGAAACGTGTTAGCCTTTCCTTATAAGCTACTACTATCACATCGATCTGCCTCCTCTTAGCCAATTCAAGAGTTTCTTTAACCCTCTCCTATCCTCTTTCAATCCAGAACCTATGTCCTTAACTTCTATTACACTTACTTCTCCGAGAGTCTTCTTAACTCAATCCCTTAATGCGTTTAATTGCCTCTCCAAATCGTCTTTTTGTGTATTTGATGAAACCCTTGCATAAATTGCTACTTGCTTTACCTTTCCACCGCTTAATAACTTTTCAACCTCACTGTAAGGAATCCTCCACCTACCGTTAATTTCAATAGCCTTTATTTTCCCTTCCCTTATCCACTTTATAACACCACTCCTACTCATACCAAATATTTCAGCAACCTCACCAGGTGTTAAGTATCTCTCCATTAAGTATTCCGCATTAATTAAAAGTAACCAAAAGTATTTAAAAGTTACGCAGAAACGTTACAGTCTCGTTCTGAAGGGCAAGGCTTGCCATTCTTTTGTCAAGTAATATCATCATACTTAAATAAGATTTTCATTTAATTCTTGACAACCTTTCTATTCGATACGAGATAAGTTATATTTTCTATTTTTTACTTATAAATTGTGGACAAATTGAACTTAGCAGCAGTTATTTTAGCTGGAGGTAAATCAACTAGATTCAATGAAGACAAACTAACATATATATATAATAATAAACCCATAATTAGCTATCCAATTAAAGAATCGAAAAAGATAACAGAAAGCATTTTTATAATTACAAACGAATTTGAATATGAAAAAATAAAAGGCTTAAACTATGTTAAATTCATTTTTGATGACGAATCTTTAAATTGTAAAGGTTCAGCCAGAGGTATTGCTACAGCTGTAGGAAAAATTGAATCAGAATATTATTTAATAATGCCTGGAGATATACCATGGATTAATAGCATTGCTTTAAATAATTTAATAGAGTACTCAATGAGATCAAAGCTATTAGTGTCACCAATAATATATTCTGGCATAGTTTCACCATTATTTATGGCATTACCAAGAAATTATGCTAATAAAATCATTGATATATGTAACAATTATTCAGTTATAGCTTCCAGACCAAGTAACTTTATTAGAGGAAATGAATCGTTACTTATAGGATCATATCATCTTACTAATGACCCTAAAGTTTTTTATGATGTAGATACTAAACATGATTTGAATATAACAACTAAAGGATTACCTAGAAAAATAATTCATCTCAAGTCATACAACAATTTTATTGAAGGAATCAAAAATTTTAAAGACAAAAATAATATTCAAGCTTTTGAAAATTTTATAGAAGAATCAAAAATGTATAGAAAGAACAAATTATATTCTTTAGAGCTTTCGACTCTTATAGATGCTTTTATTATAAACAAAAGCGAAGCTATTCAAAAAAGGATAAATTGGCTTAGAAAGAAAACAGGTAGAAGTCAAAAAGAAATTTAATACAGTTTAAGTCATAAAATACTTATTTTCAAATTTGTTTACTACTAGAAGGGATGAAATATGGTAAAAGCAAATGAAGAAATATTTGAGCTATTAAAGAAACTCACCTCAGATATAGGAATTTCTGGTTATGAAGATAATATAAGAGGTATTGTTATTGACGAACTTAAAAGCTATGCTGATAGTTTAGAAGTTGATTCTTTAGGAAACGTAATAGCTATCAAAAGAGGATCTAAATCTTCAAGAAAAATCATGATAGCCGCTCATATGGACGAAATAGGACTTATGATAAGTTACATAGATGAGAAAGGGTTTTTGAAGTTTGCCCCTGTTGGAGGAATAACAGAAAGAACCTTATTAGGGCAGAGAGTTAAAGTTGCTACAAAGGACAATAAAATAATAAAAGGAGTTATAGGCTTAAAGCCCCCTCATATAATGAAACCAGAAGAAGCTAAACAGGTCCCTGATTTTTCAGAATTGTATATAGATGCTGGATTTTTTAGCAAAGATGAAGTTTTAAAAAATGGTATAGGAATAGGTAGCATAGTAACATTTGATAGGGAACTAGAAAGGATTGGTAATGGAGATATCGTTACTGGAAAATCATTAGATGATAGAGCAGGTTTAGCAGCTATGATTCAAGCATTCAAAAAAATTGATAGAAATGAAGTTAGTATATATGCTGTAGCAACTGTTCAAGAAGAAGTTGGCCTGAAAGGAGCAAAAGTTTCAGCATTTAAAATTGAACCAGATATTGCAATTGCTTTAGATGTTACTATAGCTAGTGATGTGCCATCGATACCAGAAGGTAGCTGGATATGCAAATTAAATCAAGGCCCTGCAATAAAGCTAATTGATGGTCAGAAAGGTACAGGTCTAATTACCAATAAGAAATTGCTAGAATTTGTTGAAAATGTGGCCAATAAATACAATATACCTTATCAACTTGAAGTTTTAACTGGAGGGACAACAGATGCTTCAGCTATTAATCTTAATAGAGAAGGTGTTCCATCAATTGCAATCTCTATACCTGCTAGATATATACATTCTCCAGTTGAAGTCATTTCTCTAAACGATTTAGAAAAAACCTCTGACTTAGCAGCAAAAGTTGCTTCAGAAATAAATGAAAAAACAATATTAAATTTAATAAATCAAAAAATAAAGTAATTGTAAATAGAAATATAAATTCCCTAAATACTCAAATAACGGAGGATATATAATGAGAATTAAAGGAATCATAAGCGACCTCGATGGAACCCTTGCAGACACAAAAAATCTACATTTTGAGGCATGGAGAAAAACAGCCGAAAAGTTTGGGGTAAGAGTTGATTTAAAAAATAGCAGTACCTTAGATAAATTTTGGGGTTTAAAAGATTTAGATTTTTTAATAAAATATGCAACAGAATTGAACATAAATTTAGATAATAATATGATCAAATACGTGCTCTCATTAAAAAGCAAAGAATATCAGAATCTTGTTAAATTAATTAAGCCTGATAGCTGCCTCCAAAATTTTTTAAATCTAATTATAAGATATAAAATAAAATTTGCAGTAGTAACTTCAAGCATGAAGAACGACGCTATGGCAGTATTAGATACACTAAATATAAAATATGATCTTCTTATAACTAGTGATGATGTAAAGAACGTTAAACCTGATCCTGAACCGATAATTTTAGCAATTGAAAAATTGAACTTAAACAAAGATGAAATAATAGGAGTAGGAGATAGCATATATGACATATTAGCATATAAAAAGGCTGGTTTACATAAAATGTTTATCCTTAATCAAGATTATGCTGATGCAATTAAAGTATCTTCATTATGTGACATTTCAAGTATATTACTTAAAGAATTGATTTCATGATTATTTTCGAGTTTCTTGTTGATCTAATTTCATGAAGAGCTTCCGCAGCCAATTTCATAGCATCCCTAGCTTTACTTGCTATTGCAATTCCAGCTTTTAAATCATCGACAGAAATCATCTTTAAAACTAAATCTTCATAATCCTTATTCGGCAGTAGAACTAATATATTATCCCCACCTAAATATTGCGCTAATCCTCCGTTTTCTTGAGCAATATAATTAATTTTTTCTAATATTTGTATTATCTTGCTATAAGTCCTAAACGTGCCTACTTTTTGAGTTATTGGAGTTAACCCATTTAGGTCTATATGACTAACAATAACATATTCTTTTCCTGAACCAAAATGACCTACCTTACCCGGTTCCACATAAGCTATATGAGACCATGCATTATTTTCAGACTCTAATGGCGTATTCCCCAAATCACTTGATAATCTAACAGCGACTGGAGACAAAGAGGATACAACTTCTAATATATCTTTCTCGTTATCTTCGGTTAAATTGCTAGACACTATAACCATATAATCATATCTTAATGGTAGCACAAATCCTCCAAACTTTGTTGCTATCCTTTGCGTTTCTTGATAAATCTTTGCCTGTGTTTCTTGTATTTTCCACTCCCTATCAGTTCCTATAGTTTCTGTCCATTCTCTATAGCCTATTTGTTCTATTACTGATATTCTTATCATTTTTTATTCCCTATTATATGTTTACTCAATCTTTAAAACTTTTCCTTCATATTTTAATGAACTTAACTTAATAGATCTTAATGATAGCTTAACAGCGGCTTCAACTGCTCTTCTTGAATATTCTTCTGCTCTCTCCATAGCTTGCATCCTAGATGCTCCAGGTCCTATTATCCCTAATGCAACAGGTTTCTCGTATTTTTGGCTTAAATCCAATAAAACTCTGGCTGCTTGATTCGCTACCAGTTCATCATGCTTTGTTTCCCCTTGAATTACTGCCCCCAACACGACTACTGCATCAATGTAATCAAGTTTTAATAATTTTGATACAGCAAATGGGGAGTCAAAAACACCTGGAACTTTGAAAACTATTGGTACCTCTGCATTTAAAAAAATAGCATGACTTAAGGCCTTTTCTTCCATAATTTTTGTTATATCATAGTTAAATTCTGATACTACTAATCCTATCTTAACGCTCAACTATTTCACCACCATACTTTCTGCAAATAGTTACTTATAAATACTATAATAATATATATTAATAAAAATTAATCATTATATGCCATTAATCTCTTTCTAAAAAATTGGTTCTTTTTTATTAAAAATTTAATACTTTCATCAAGTGGCTCATTATATGGAACCTCATATTTCAAAAATACTCCAGTTCTTCCTATTTCTTTTCTTCTTGATAAAACCCTTTCTCTTTCCATTACTGTTTCTATTTTAATGTTTAATATTCTTGAAACTTCCGCCTCTCTATCAAATATAGGGTATTCAAAATGACCCATATTTGTAGGAATTATTAATTTTAAATTTTTATTTACACCAGGAACCCTTTTGTCCTTTAAAATGCCATCTTTATTTATTTGACCTCCCCAGTAATAGAATTCCAATTCATTTGAATTTAGCTTTGCTAATGGAAAACTTATAACTTCCTTATAATCACTATCCAAATAAATATATGCCTTAGGCGCATAGTTTGGCGTTGCTTGAACTATCTCTTTTTTAAAAATGGTATAACCTTTCTTTTCTAAAATATACTCTAATTTATAGGGTCTGATTAAATCCATAATTATAATATCTAAATCGCTCGATTCTTTAACATCTCCTCTCGCAACACTGCCAACAATTATAATAGAATTACTTATGTCTCGCAAAGAGGAAATTATATCAAGGGCTCTTTTTCTTTTATTTTTATATATTTCCCATCTTTTATTATCATAAATTATTTCTTGTCCATCATTTTCAGAACCTTTTTTTAAATATTCAAAATAATTAACCATTTTTTACACCTTTAAAATTAATCAAAACTATTTTATTTGATTTTGAATAAACGTAATTAATCTTAATAATTTTTAATATCATCATTTTTACATCTATTAATAAAAGCGCATTTCAAAATTTAAAAAGATTTTTATTAATAATTCTAATAAATAAAAAGGACTTTTCAGTTTTATAAATATTGAGTAATGTAATATTAGAAATACCTTATCTACTATACAAAGCCGTTGTCAACAGTTTCCAATAAACCGTTGAGTTTATATACTTTGTATGTAAGTTTAATTATAATGCCGAAACGATGCTGAAGCCTAAGGAAGTATGCCAAAAATTACAAATCTGACCTCCTCTCCGCCCTGAAGGGCGGGAATTCCCTGAGGTCTTAAGGGTTACACCCCTTTTATGGGTGCTACTCTGTTATGATCTACAATAAAAGATAAGGGTTTCTTTATTGTTGATAAGACTTTACCTGTTGCTTTCTTTAATATGTTTAAAGCTCCATTTAAATCAGAATGAAGTTTATGTTTTAATGGACAATTAATGACTCCTCTAGGATTTCTTTTAACTTCTACATTATGATAAGCACAATACTTTGAGGTATTATATTCTATAACTTCATATACTTTAATGCCATATTCTTGTGCTTTAAGTTCAATTGC
>Ga0080006_1144756_pt1 | contig 29366 bp, 25 predicted proteins | sample RS3BMetagenome_FD_69209 | JGI IMG/M metagenome (GOLD analysis project Ga0080006, IMG submission 69209) | Ferric oxide microbial mat and aquatic microbial communities from Rainbow Spring, Yellowstone National Park, USA - RS3B (SPADES... ...
CCCCGCCTGGCAGGGGGGCCCCGCCGAATCGGCCCCGCCCGCAAGGCCTGCAGCCCCGGGCTAGCCGAAGGCAACGGCGGCTCCCACTGTTGCGATCCAGGCCAGCGCCAACAGCTGCAACACGCGGTCGCGCAGCGCGATGTCTTCGGGTTCCCCGGCCAGCCCGCCGTCGACGTCTACCGCGTAACGCAGGATCGCGATGGTGAACGGAACCATCGACACCGCGTACCAGGACCCGGAATGGCGGTCACGCTCGAACGCCCACAGGCCGTAGCACACCACCACGGCGGTGGCCGACATCGTCCAGATGAACCGCAGATAGGTGCTGGTGTAGCTCTCCAGCGCCTTGCGAATCCTGGCGCCGGTACGCTCGGCCACCTGCAGCTCGGCGTAGCGTTTGCCGGCCACCATGAACAGCGAGCCGAACGCCACGAACAACAAAAACCACTGCGAGAGTGGGATTTTGGTGGCGGCGCCGCCGGCGATAGCCCGGAGCAGAAACCCCGACGAGACAATGCAGATGTCCAGCACCGCTTGGTGTTTGAGGCCGAAGCAGTAGGCCAGCTGCATGCCGAGGTAGATGGCCATCACCAACGCCAGGTTCGGGGTCAGCCACCAGGAGATGGCCAGGGAGGCCACCCCCAGCACCGCCGCCAAGCTGTAGGCCAGCCATTCGGGCACCACGCCGGCGGCGATCGGCCGGAGCCGTTTCGTGGGGTGCTCGCGGTCGGCCTCGACGTCGCGGGCGTCGTTGACCAGGTAGATCGACGACGCCGCCAGGCAGAACACCACGAATGCCACCGACACCTCGGTCAGCACGTCGGCGTAGTCGTAGCGGACCGGGCCGCCCAACGCGGCCAGCGGCGCGGCTAGCACGATCACGTTCTTCACCCATTGCCGCGGGCGGATCGCCTTGACCACCCCGGTCAGCAGGTTCCCCGACGGCCCGGTCACCACGTCTTTACTCATTCGCTATCCCCAACTCCCATCCGGTCGTCGCACCGGACGGCGACCGCCGCGATGACGGCACCGAGGGCGATGCCGAATGCCACGTCGCTGGGATAGTGCACCCCAAGGACGATCCGCGATAGCGCCATCGGGGGGATCAGGACCGCGGGTAACGGCAGTCCCGTGGCCCGGCCCATCAGGATGGCCGCGGCCGTGGTGGACGTGGCATGCGCGGACGGAAAGCTCAGACGGCTCGGCGTGCCGACGTTCACCACGACGGCCGGGTGATGCGGGCGCTGCCTTCGCACCACCCGCTTGACCAGCACGGCGGCGGCGTGCGCGCCGAATGCACCGGCCCCCGCCACCAGCCACTCGCGGCGACGCGCCGGCATCAGCACGGCGCCCAGCGCCGCGACGGCTAGCCAGCCGAGGCTGTGTTCCCCGAAGTACGACAGCCCGCGCGCGGCAGCGAGCACACCGGGGCGACCGGCCAGCGCCGACTGCACCGACACCAGCGCGGCCACCTCGCCGCTCGGGGGCGCCGATTCAGGCATGCCGGCGCTCTCTGGCGGTGGGTGGGTCAGCAGCCGTCGGCTGCAGCACCGTCTCCCACTTCTCCTTGCTGGACAGCACGGGCAACGCGTCGCGATACACCCGGCGCATCTCGTCGAACCGGCGCGCCAGCTGACGCTCGCGGCGCAGTGAGGACAGCAGCAGCGACACCATCTTGGCCCGGTCGCGCTGGCGGTAGACCACCCCGCACCCGTCTGCGGTCGTGACGGTGGCGCCGTCGACGGTGCACAGCCGGAACCAGCGCGCGTCCTGGGTCGCCACGTTGTACTCGGGTCGCACGTGGTGGGCCGGGTCGGCGGCGGTCATGTTGTGCACGATGCCGCGGACCAGCCGGTAGCCGATCGACAGCGGGTTCGTCGGTGGCTTCATTGCTTTACTTTGGTGCACCGGCGACGGCAGTTCGCTGGCCGCCGACAAGACGACCGCGTCCGGGTAGTCCTTGCGGAGACGGTGTACTTCCGGCAGCGCCGACTCGAGGATCGAGAAGATGTGCTCGGGGCCGGCCAGGAAGTCATCGATCGCCTTGTTCTGGATGGCAACCGTGGAATATTCCAGACACGCAAGGTGTTTCAGCGTCGCTTTGAGGTGGCTGCGGATCAGCCCGGTAACATCACCGTCCCAGTGGATGGCCGCCACCACCAACCGGTTGCGCAAGTGGAAATAGGCCTGCCAGTCGATGGCGTCGTCCTTGTCACTCCAGGCCATGTGCCAGATTGCCGCGCCGGGCAGCGTGACGGTCGAGTACCCGTGCTCCGCGGCGCGCAGGCCGTAGTCGGCATCGTCCCATTTAATGAACAGCGGCAACGGCTGCCCCAGTTCTTCGGCGACCTGCCGCGGGATCATGCACGTCCACCAGCCGTTGTAGTCGACGTCGATGCGACGGTGCAGCAGCTTGCTGTGGGAGTCTTTGTCGTTCAACGGGTATTCGGCGAAATCGTGGTCGTACTCGGCATGTGGCGCGGCCGTCCACATGAAGTTGGACCGGTTCACGACTTCGCCCATGATGTGCAGGTGCGACGGCTCCTGCAGGTTGAGCATCTGCCCGCCCACCAGCATCGGGGTCTTGGCGAAGCGGTGCATCGCCAAGACCCGCAGGATCGAGTCCGGCTCGATGCGGATGTCATCGTCCATGAACAGGATCTGCTGGCAGTCAGTGCTTTTCAGCGCCTCGTACATCACCCGGCTGTAGCCGCCAGAGCCGCCGAGGTTCGGCTGGTCGTGGATGGACAGCCGACTGCCCAGCCGGGCCGCCGCGGCGGGGAAGTCGGGATGGTCGCGCACCTTGCGGGTGCCCTGGTCGGGCACGATCACCGCACCGATCACCTGGTCGACCAACGGATCCGCGGTCAATTCGGCCAGTGCGTTGGCGCAGTCTGCGGGCCGGTTGAAGGTCGGGATGCCGACGGCGATGTTCGCTGTGCCCGGTGCGGGTTCCGCCGCGTACCAACCCCCGCTGTGCAAGGTGACTGCGGTGTCGGTGGTGATGTCGAACCAGATCCAGCCGCCGTCTTCGAAAGGCTTTAGGGTGAACTCGATTTCGAGCACTTGGGGTTCGCCCGAGGGCTGGTCGCCGGTGCCGCCGAATTGGCGGCCCTCGACGAAGATGCGGGCACCGGTGGCTTTGGTGCGGTAGACGTCGACGCGGCCGGCGCCGGTCAGCTCGACCCGCAACACCACCGACTCGCATATCGTCCAGCGGCGCCAGTAGCTGGCCGGGAAGGCGTTGAAGTACGTCGCGAACGACACCTCGGACTCCGCGCCGATCTGCAGCGACGTGCGACTCGTCGCGTGCGCGCGCCGCGCGTTCGTGGTCGATTCCTCGAGGTATAGCTTGCGCACGTCAAGGGGCTCACCCGGGCGCGGCAGGATGATTCGGGACAGCAGGCTGACGGCCGTCATGTGCACCGCTCCTCTCCCCCGCACGCGGGTGGCCGCGCCTTACCGCGTCGTCCTCCGCAAGCGGGTGGGGGTACTCCCCTGCCCTGCGGGGACTCCGCCTCCTGGGGGCGTACCCCGACTGCATCGTCGCCGCAGTGGGTCATGCGCTCGCGTCTCCCTCAACCAACGCTTTGCCGTCGCACAGGTGCGGGGCCAGGACGTTGTTGTACATGTTCAGTGCGCTGGCAATGGCCATGTGCATATCCAGATACTGGTAGGTGCCCAGCCGCCCACCGAACAGTACTTTCGACGTCGCGGTTTCGAACTTCGCCCTCGCCCGGTAGGCGGCCAACAGGGCACGGTCGGCCTCGGTGTTGATCGGATAGTAGGGCTCGTCGTCGTCGGCGGCGAACCGGGAGTACTCCCGCATTATCACGGTCTTGTCGGTCGGGTAGTCGCGCTCCGGGTGGAAGTGGCGGAACTCGTGGATGCGGGTGTAGGGCACGTCGGGGTCGTTGTAATTCATCACCGGTGTGCCCTGGAAGTCGCCGATTGGCAGCACTTCGACGTCGAAGTCGAGGGTGCGCCAGCCCAGCCGGCCTTCGGCGTAATCGAAGTAGCGGTCCAGCGGGCCGGTATAAACGACAGGGGCCGAGCGGGACTCTTGGCGCACCTGGTCGCGGACGTCGAACCAGTCGGTGTTCAGCCGCACCTCGATGCGGTCGTCGGCGGCCATGTTCTGCAGCCACGCCGTGTAACCGTGAACGGGCAGCCCCTCGTAGGTGTCGCTGAAGTATCGGTTGTCGAAGGTGTAGCGCACGGGCAGCCGGGTGATGTTGGCGGCCGGCAATTCCTTGGGGTCGGTCTGCCACTGCTTGGCGGTGTATCCCTTGACGAACGCCTCGTAAAGTGGTCGGCCGATCAGCGAGATGGCCTTCTCCTCCAGGTTCTGCGCGTCCTCGGTGTCGATCTCGGCGGCTTGCTCGGCGATCAACTGCCGGGCTTCGGCGGGACTGAAGTACTTGCCGAAGAACTGTGACACCAGGCCCAGTCCCATCGGGAACTGGTACGCCTGCCCGTTGTGCATCGCGAACACCCGGTGCTGGTAGCTGGTGAATTCGGTGAACTGGCGCGCGTAATCCCACACGCGCTTGTTAGAGGTATGGAAGAGGTGCGCGCCGTACCGGTGCACCTCGATGCCGGTCTGCGGCTCGGCTTCGGAATACGCGTTACCGCCGATGTGCGGGCGCCTTTCGACGACGAGGACGCGCTTCCCGAGTTGGGTAGCCGCACGCTCGGCAATAGTCAGGCCGAAGAATCCGGAGCCGACGACTAGGAGGTCGAAACGATCGGTCATCGGTTGCTTAGGTTATCCGACCACGCGGGCCTAACCCATTTGGCGAGGCTGGGGAGTCGGCTCGGGTCCAGGTTGCGGCGATTGAAGCCGCAAGGGATCGGCGATCACGGGCGGGGGCGCAATTGCCTCACGATTCGATATCACCACTCTAGTCACAGCTTCCTCACTCGTACCATCGACTTTGTGTGGATCATGCCGGACAGGACGGGCAGGACACGCCGACGCAACACGCAGTTCCAATAGTTGTCCAGATTTGAGGAGACTTCCGTGCCGAACCGACGCCGACGCAAGCTTTCGACAGCCATGAGCGCGGTCGCCGCCCTGGCAGTGGCGAGTCCATGCGCATACTTCCTTGTCTACGAATCGACAGCGGGCAGCAAGCCCCCCGAGCACCACGAATTCAAGCAGGCGGCGCAGATCACCGACCTACCGGGTGAGCTGATGGGCGCGCTCTCGCAGGGGCTCTCGCAATTCGGGATCAACCTGCCCCCGGTGCCGGCGCTGAGCGGTGGCGCGTCCACCACACCAGGCCTGACCAGCCCGGGGCTGGGTACCTCCGGCCTCGGCACACCCGGTCTCACCAGTCCGGGCCTCACCAGCCCGGGGCTGACGAGTCCAGGGCTCACCAGCCCGGGACTGACGAGCCCCGGTTTGACGCCCACGGTGCCCGGACTCACCGCACCCGGCGCGGTTCCGACGCCGGGCGGTGGGCTGACGACACCCGGCGCGGCGGTGCAGACCCCGGCCGCGGGCCTCAACCCGGCGCTGACCAGCCCGACGGGGGTGATACCGGGCCTCGGCAGTCCCACCGTCTCGCCCAGCGAAGTGCCGATCACGGCGCCGTCTGCACTGGACCCGGGCGCCGGCGGTACTTACCCGATCATCGGTGATCCTTCGACGCTCGGTGGCGCTTCGACGATCGGGAGCGGTACCGGCCTGGGTAGCGGTAGCGGCAGCGGCAGCAGCAGCGGTGGCGGCGGGCTCATCAACGACGTGATGCAGGCCGCTAACCAGTTGGGCGCCGGTCAAGCCATCGACCTGATCAAGGGCCTGGTGATGCCGGCGATTATGCAGGGCATGCACGGCGCCGCTGGCGCGCCTGCGGCCGCCGGCGCCTTGCCGGGTGCTGCGGGTACGCTGCCGGCCGCGGCAGGTGCGGCGGGTGCGCTGCCGGGTGCTGCGGGTGCGCTGCCGGCCGCGGCGGGCGCGCTGCCGGGTGCTGCGGGTGCGCTGCCGGCTGCGGCGGGTGCTGCGGGTGCGTTGCCCGGTGCCGCCGGTGCGCTTCCGGCCGCCGCCGGTGCCGCCGCGCCGGTGTTGCCACCCGTCTAATTTGGAGAGCCTTTCACCAGACGGCACCGCAGAGGAGCGCATGGACTTCGGGATCCATCTGATCTCTGCGGTGCCGTCGAACCAACTTTCGTACAGTTTCCCCGGCACGCTGCTCGTGTCGCCTCACTAATAACATTAGAACCATGAGTAACATCGGATGGTGTCCCGCAGTCGCGCGCCAACTATGTTGATCACCGCCATCGCGGCGACCGCCCTCATCGTGTCGTGGGTGGCGGGCGCGACGCGTGACCGCCGGTTTCCAGATTCGCCGCGGCCTCACGACACCCAGCTCGCCGAACAACCACTCGTCGGTCTCAGCGGCGGCGTCAACGTGCGTGAAATCACCCAGGACACCCCGTTCTCCCTCGTCGCGCTCACCGGCGATCTGGCCGGTACCTCCGCACGGGTGCGCGCCAAGCACCCCGATGGGTCGTGGGGTCCCTGGTATCAGACCGAGTATGAAACGGCTGCACCCGATTCGGTAACCCCGGGGGGTGGCGAGGACCCGAGCGAGGGGCCCCGGAGCACCGACCCGGTTTTTGTCGGCACCACCACGACGGTGCAGATTGCGGTCACCAGCCCGCGCGATCCCGTCGTGACGCCAGGGGCACCTCCCGCTGGCGCGGGACCACCTGCGGCGCCACCGAGCGTCCGTCCGGACGACCTTGGCTACCGGCCGGCGTCCAGGGAGCAGCCTTTCGGGCAGAACATCTCCGCGATCCTCATTTCGCCACCGCAAGCACCCGCTCATACGAAATGGACGCCGCCCGCCGGTGTCTTGATGCCCGGCCAGGCGCCCGCCATCATCAGCCGCGCGGAATGGGGTGCCGATGAATCGCTGCGATGCGGTACCCCGCAGTACGACAACGGCGTTCGCGCCGCGGTGATCCACCACACCGCCGGCAGCAACGACTACTCCCCGCTCGAGTCGGCCGGAATAGTCAAGGCGATTTACACCTACCACAGCAAGACTCTCGGCTGGTGCGACATTGCCTACAACGCCCTGGTCGACAAGTACGGCCAGGTGTTCGAGGGCAGTGCCGGCGGGCTGACCAAAGCGGTCGAGGGCTTCCACACAGGCGGATTCAACCGCAACACCTGGGGTGTGGCGATGATCGGCAACTTCGACGACGTACCCCCGACTCCGATCCAGTTACGGACCGTGGGCCGACTGCTCGGCTGGCGGCTGGGCATGGACGGTGTCGACCCCAAGGGCACAGTGCAATTGGAGTCGGCCGGTAGCCACTACACCACCTTCGCGGCCGGCACGATCGCGACCTTGCCGACCATCTTCACCCACCGCGACGTCGGGAACACTGACTGCCCGGGCAACGGCGCCTACGCCTTGATGAACGAAATACGCGACGTAGCGTCGCATTTCAACGATCCCCCGGAGGAGTTGATCAAGGCTCTGCAGGGCGGCGCGATCTACGACCACTGGCAGGAGATCGGCGGCATGAATAGCGTGCTGGGGGCGCCAACCGCTCCGGAAGATAGCGCGGAAGGCGACGCACGCTACGTCACTTTCACCAAGGGTGCGATGTACTGGTCGCCTGCAACCGGACCGCAACCGGTCACCGGCGCGATCTATGACGCCTGGGCCTCACAGAGCTACGAACGCGGCCCGCTGGGAATGCCGACTAGCGCGGAAATACAAGAGCCACTGCAGATCACACAGAACTTTCAGCACGGGACGCTGAATTACGATCGGCTGACCGGAAACGTTGCCGAGGTCCTCGACGGGATAACCACTCCGGTATCGACTCAATCTCCGAGCGGTCCCGAGGTGCCGCCCGAACACTTCTCGCCGCCGACTCATCCCGGTGCTTAGCCGCGTTTAGCCGAACAACTCGGCGGGCGCTAAAGCCACCAGCGTTCCAGCACCCGTCCCACACCGTCGTTACTGTTGGGCGCGGTGACCTCGTCGGCGGCGGCCATCACCTCGGGATGCGCGTTGCCCATCGCGACGCCGTGACCGGCCCACAACAGCATTGGGATGTCGTTGGGCATGTCGCCGAACGCGACCACCTCGTCGCCGGCGATCCCCAACGGTCTGGCAATCTCCTCCACTCCGGTCGCCTTGCTGGTTCCCAGCGGCGTGATCTCGACAAGCCCATTGTCGGTGGAATACGTGATGTCGCCCTCGATCCCGACGTGCTTTGCCAGCGTTGCCGCCATATCCGCGCTGCGCGCACCGGCCTGGCGGATAAGAAGCTTGATCGCGGGAGCGCTGAGCAGGTCTTCGATCGACACCTCGGTGTTGTCCGGATTCAGCCACGCGTGCTCGTACCCGGGCGAACTGATGAACTGCGGAGTGGCGGTGTCGTGGGCGCGTTCGCCGATCCGCTCGACCGCCAGACCCGCTCCGGGGATCACGCGCGCCGCGAGTTCAGCCAACTCGGACAGGGTGTCGACGGGCAGGGTGCGGGCCGACACCACCCGATCATTCGCGGAATCGTAAATGACGGCGCCGTTGGCGCACACCGCCATGGGCGCGAAACCGAGTGCCTCGACCACCGGGCGTATCCACCGCGGCGGGCGGCCGGTCGCCAGGATGAACTGCGAACCACCGGCGACGGCGGCCAGGACCGCGTCGCGAGTGCGCGCGGTGATTGAGTCGTGGTCGTCGAACAACGTGCCGTCGACGTCGCAGGCGATCAGCGCTGGCTTCTTCACTTTGGGGTCATCGCGACGGCCCGCCCCGGGCGCCGGCCAGGGCCGTCAACGCAGTCCGCTTCGGCTCTGTCCCCGTCGGGTTACCCCATCGCTGCCGTACCTGAGGGCCCGCTGCTGCAACTCGGCCAAACGGAGCCCGCGGGATTCGTCCCGGGTCGGCGCGCCGCCACCCAGTCGCCGCGGCACCCAGAACTCCCCCGGCGGGTGCGGGTATTCCTCCTGCACCCGGTAGAGGAGTAGCTTCAGCGCTTCGCGCAGCGAACGATTGAGCTGCTCGGCGGTGCCTTGCGGGGGTAATGGCGGGCCGGCGGCCACCGTGATCGGAATCTTATTGCGCAGCAGATTTTTGGGGTGGTCCTTGGGCCAAATCCGTTGTGCCCCCCAGACGATCAGGGGAACTATCGGTACATGGGCCTCCAGCGCGACCCGGGCCGCTCCGGTCTTGAACCCACGCAATTCGTAACTGCGGCTGATCGTCGCCTCGGGATGTAGCCCGATCAGTTCGCCATCATGCAGGCGCTGGACCGCCGCCGAGTACGCTTCATGTCCCTGCCGCCGGTCCACCGGAATGAGCTGAGCGTGCCTGATCACATAGTTGACCACCTTCACGTCCGCCATCTCGGCCTTGATCATGAAGCGCAGCCGTCGGCCACGCTCTTTGGCGGCGAGCGACGCCGGAAGCCAGTCCAGATAGCTGGTGTGATTCAGGGCGACCAAGGCGGGGCCGCGGGCGGGAATATATTCCAGCCCTTCGAATTTAAGCTTGGTGCCCTGCATCGCCACGATCGGCGGAACGATCGTCTCCGCGAACCGGAAGAACGGCTCAGCCATGTTTTTCCTTTCCCCTGGTGTGAGCGAGGCGGGGTGCGGTTCCTAAGGCCACAGCGACGGGCTGGGCCAGGACCTCGAGGGTGCGGAAAGTAGGCTCCACCATCGATGGCTACTCCGGCGACTCCGCGGATCGGGCGCGGCGGGCCGCTCGTTCGGCGGCCTCCTGAGCGTCTATCGCGGCCGCTTCAGCCAACGATGGTGCGCCACCCCCCAGCCGGTGCGGCACCCAGAATTCACCGGCGGGATGGGGGCCGTACAGGCTCTGCGCCCGCTCCAGCAACTGCTGCATTCTTGAGTGCAGGAGCGCGTTGAGTTCCGCGGTGCCCAGCGTCGGTCCGATCGGTTCGCCTACGAGCACCACGATCGGCACTTTCGGGCGGAACAGCTTCTTGGGGTGGCCCTTGGTCCAGATCCGCTGCGCACCCCAGACGATCACCGGAACGATCGGCACACCGGCTTCGACCGCCATGCGGGCGGCTCCGGTTTTGAACTCCTTAATTTCGAAGCTACGACTGATGGTGGCTTCGGGGTAGACGCCGACGAACTCGCCGTCCTTCAGATTCCTGACCGCCTCCTCGTAGGAGCGGGCCCCGTCCTGCCGGTTCACCGAGATGTGCCGGAGGCTGCGCATGATCGGCCCGCTGATCTTGTGGTCGAACACCTCTTGCTTGGCCATGAACCGCACCTTGCGCCCCAGCCCCTGCTTGTAGGCGGGCAACCCCGCAAAGGTGAAGTCGAGGTAGCTGGTGTGATTGATCGCGATGACCGCGCCACCGGTTTTGGGCAGGTTCTCGACACCCGTGACGGTGATCTTCAAACCCTGTATGCGCCAGATCAGCCGGGTGAGCTGGATGACAGTCCCGTATACCGGTTCCACAGCAGTCCAGCCTAGTGCCCCAGGCTGTGAGTCATCCCGAGTGCCGAAAAGCTGACCCTTATCCCTCTCGTCATCCCCGCTCCGGGGACGCGCGTGCCTCCAACACCCTGACCGGCGACGACGGTCACTGCCGTGGACAGGTCGACCTGGGCGAGCTGCGGGTGGCCGATCGGTGGGCCGACCTGGCGGTGGCGACGCTGTCGCTGGGCTGGAACCATCCCGACCGGCGTTTGGGCGCGGATGTTTTTGCTGCCTGGGGTGTGGAACCCAAGTCCGCGCGCATCGACTACTAGTAGGTAGCGGTCTCGCCGGTGAGTACGTCGTAGATCATGCCCAAGGCGTTGGGGCGCCACGATGGTCGTGGCCGGAGAGCTTCGCTTTCTGACGCTTTCGGGTGCGCCGAGGTTTTCCAGTCTGCGTTCATGGCGGAGCCTCTCGGCGTGTCGCCGCCCTGGATGCAGGGTCAATGGGTTGGGCCACCCAGGACGCACAGTCATCAACCTCTCCATGACCTCTCCAGGACCCCTCCAGGACCTCTCCATGCGAGAGCACGACTCCATCTGGCCCGCCCCGTGCACACTTCACCCGACGAACTTACGAGCGCCACCACCAGCGAGGGGCGACTCTGGCACGCTGAGGGCGCAGCCCCGCGCTAAGCTCGGATTCCGAAAGCCCTTTTGTCGGACGGCCCGGACGTCGCTGAAAGGTATTCGTGCAACTCACCAGCGTAGGCCACGCCGGATTTCTGATCGAGACCCGAGCGGGCAGCATCCTCTGCGACCCCTGGGTGAATCCCGCTTACTTCGCGTCCTGGTTCCCGTTCCCGGACAACAGTTGGCTGGACTGGGACAGGTTGGGCGCGTGCGACTACCTTTACGTCTCGCATCTGCACAAGGACCACTTCGACGCGAAGAACCTGACCGAGCACGTCAGCAAGGACGCCGTGGTGCTGCTGCCCGACTTCCCCGTGCCCGATCTGCGGGACGAACTGCACAAGTTGGGCTTCCACCGGTTCTTCGAGACCACTGACTCGGTCAAGCACCGGGTCAGCGGTCCCAAGGGCGACCTCGACGTCATGATCATTGCGCTGCGGGCGCCCGCCGACGGCCCGATCGGGGACTCGGCGCTGGCGGTCTCCGACGGCGTGACGACGGTTTTCAACATGAACGACGCTCGCCCGGTCGATCTGGACGTGCTGGCGAGCGAATTCGGTCACATCGACGTCCACATGCTGCAGTACTCCGGCGCGATCTGGTTTCCGATGGTCTACGACATGCCGGCCCGCGCCAAGGAGTCGTTCGGCATCCAGAAACGTCAGCGCGGGATGGACCGCGCGCGCCAGTACATCTCCCAGGTGGGAGCGAACTGGGTCGTACCCTCGGCCGGCCCGCCCTGCTTTTTGGACCCCGAACTGCGCCACCTTAACGATGACCACGGCGATCCGGCCAACATCTTCCCCGACCAGATGGTGTTCCTGGACCAACTGCGCGCTCACGGCCACGACGGCGGCCTGCTGATGGTGCCCGGATCCACCGCCGACTTCACCGGCACCACGCTGAACTCGCTCAGCCACCCGCTCCCCGACGACCAAGTGGAGGCCATCTTCACCGCCGGTAAATCGGCCTATATCGCCGATTATGCCGAGCGGATGGCGCCCGTCATCGCCGCGGAGCGAGCTGGCTGGGCCCCCGCCACCGGCGAGCCGCTACTGGAACCGCTGCGCTCACTGTTCGAGCCGATCATGCTGCAAAGTAACGAAATCTGCGACGGCATAGGCTATCCCGTGGAGCTCGTCATCGGCCCCGAGACAGTGATCCTCGACTTCCCGAAACGGACGGTGCGCGAGCGGGTTTCCAACGAGAAAATCCGCTACGGCTTCGCGATAGCGCCGGAACTGGTCCGTACGGTGCTGCGCGACCGGGAACCGGACTGGGTCAACACGATTTTCCTGTCCACCCGTTTCACGGCGTGGCGGGTGGGCGGCTACAACGAGTACCTGTACACGTTCTTCAAGTGTCTGACCGACGAGCGGATCGCGTATGCCGACGGCTGGTTCGCCGAGACGCACGACGACTCCGCGTCGATCACGCTGGACGGCTGGCAGATTCAACGCCGTTGCCCCCATCTCAAGGCCGACTTATCGAAATTCGGCGTGGTAGAAGGTAACACGTTGACCTGCAACTTACACGGATGGCAGTGGCGACTGGACGACGGTCACTGCCTGACCGCGCGGGGACATCAGCTGCGGAGTTCGCGGGCGTGAGCCAAACGTACGGTCCGTCTTACGATGACGGCCTGGTCCAGTTGGATCGCGCGGCGATCACGCTGCGCCGCTACCACTTTCCGTCGGGCACGTCGAAGGTAATCCCGCTGGACCGGGTCCGCGGTTATAAAGTCGAGGCGCTCGGCCTTTTCGCCCAGCGATTTCGCATCTGGGGCAGCTCCGATCTGCGCCGCTGGCTTCCCCTCGATATGCGCCGACCGCTGAAGTCGACGCTGATCACGTTGGACGTACCCGGAACCTGGCCGCGTCCGGCCTTTACCCCGCAGCGTCCGGAGGAGTTCACTACGCTCCTCGACGAACTGCTAAGTCAGCGTGGTTAAGGGCGCGCGCGAGTGCACAAAGGCGCGGCTTCCTCTGCCTCTGGCGACCCGGGCGTATGCGGCTTTCATCGCCTCGAGGTAGCGGGCAACAGATTCGCACGCGACCGGGTTGTCGGGAAACAACACCGTGACCCTCGTTTCATGCTGCAGGCGGGTCACCCACATCGAAACCTGATGGGAGACTCTTCCCTCGTCATAGATCCGGAAATTCAGATCGGAGTTAGCAACGGCGGAAAGCGGCGCAATGCTTGCGTCCAGGAAGGACATGACGAAATTGCCCGGCCGTGGCCTGCCGAGACCCGCCTCGGGCGGTGCCAACTCCAGCACCCGATCAAACGGTACGGTCGCCAACTCGATGCCCGAATCGAAAGATTCCTGAGCAGAGCGCGCCGCGTCCGAGAAAACCCCTGTTGCATTGACCGTTACAGGAACCAAGCCGGTGAACCAGCCCGTCGTCATGAGTTCGGTCGGGGTTCTGCGAGTGTCGGTAGTGGTCACTACGGAAAAGGTTTCGGCACCGGTTAACCGGTTCTCGGTGAGGGCCGCGCACCCGAAGACGCCACCGCTGAATCGGGCACCCGCCGCGACGCAGGCGGCCTCGAATCGGTCCGTCTGCTGTTCATCCATTAGCGTTTCGATGACGAGTTTGCCGACTTTGGGGACCGATAAGTCACCGAGCGGCAAGGGGAAATAAGGAAGGGTCCCCCCATTGTGGGCGGCGAAGTCGATCCAGCCGCGCACCGCGGGGGAGTCCGCCGTCAAGGCGGCCAGTTCGTCGCGCTGCTGAATGCAGTAATCGCCGTAGCGACCCGCCGCCGGCAACTCGACCGGTGCGGCACCGCCCACCAAGGCGGTGTACATCAGATGGATTTCTCTGAACAAGACGCCGACAATCATCGGGTCGACACACAGATGAGCAATGCTCGCGTAGAAGGTGAAGTGGTTCTTGCTCTGAATAACTCCGAAGAAGAAACAATCCCACTGCAGCGGGTGCGGCGTCGAAATGTGGTCGCGCAAGTCCTCAGGAGTCATCTCGGCGTGCTCAATCGGAATCAGCTCGATATCGGCGGGGTCGACGATGGTGTGGCGAACGATGTGTTCGGCATCCTGATACTCGAACCAGCTGTGGTAAGTGTCGTGCCTGCGAACGTGCGAGTTGATCGCATAATTCAAGGCGCGAACGTCGCAGCGTCCCGGCAGGTCCCAGGTGAAGATCATCAGGCGCGACATGTCGAGACCTCGCGCTACGTGGTCGCTGTAACGGCGAAGATGCTGGGCCTGTTGGTAGCTCGCCGGAACCGGGCTGACCGGCGCCTCCCGCGCTTCAGCCTTGGCTGCCGGCGAGGCGTGCCAACAGATGACAGGGCCCGGATCCGGATTCCAGTCGTGAAGCTTCGTTATACCAAACACTCGTGGTTCTCACCTTCCCGCCATTCGGCTCCGGCGTAGTCGTGCTGAACGACCCGCCAGGCGAATGTTGCTCGCGCTTTCCGCCCCCGTTGGCGCTATCGCCATTGAGCGGACACCGTCTCAGTGTGCACCAGCGCAGCTGCAACCGGGCGTTTTTCCGATTATCCGCTAAGTCGTTTGTATAAACTCGGGCGCCGCTGGACCGAGACCGCGTGTTTCAGTTGCCTTGAGGATGCCTTGAGGAGATCCCAGCCGCAATCGATATTGCAATGCGCTTCGGACCAGTGTAACCGGTCCGATGGGCCCCTGGGCGGATTCTCGCGAGTCACGCCCCGCCTGCGAGTTACTTACATCACGTTTACGCGACGGTGTCGTCAAGCCGTCGCGCGAGTTTCGGGACAGAGGCGCGCCAGGTCCGGTACGGTGGCCCACCATGTGGACCACCGTGCTGATACTGGCGGGCTCGGTGATCTTCGAACCGGTCCGGCTGGGATTGGTGATCCTTTTGCTCAACCGGAGACGGCCGCTTGCGCAACTGATCGTGTTCCTGTGCGGTGGTTTCACGATGGGTGTGGGGGTTGGTCTGGTCGTGCTTTTCGCGCTCAGGACCGCGCCGGTGATAGGTCACCTGACCGTGCCGGAGGTGCAGGTCGGCTCTGGACTGATCGCTTTGCTGATTGCCGGTGCACTCTCCGCTTCCGTCACCCTGCAGAAGGCTTTCCCCCGCGTCCCGGCAATGGCCGCGGTCGATGGTCATGGCGCTGTCGAACTGCTGGAACGACCAGCGGAAAGTGGGTTGCAAAGAATCACCGGGCGTGCCCGCTGCTTCCTGCAAGGCGACTCTCTGTACGTTGCGGGAATTAGCGGGCTGGGGGCAGCCCTACCTTCTGCCAACTACATGGGCTCGATGGCCGCCGTACTCGCTTCCCATGCCGCGCCGATCGCGCAGGTCCAGGCGCTCCTGGCGTTCAGCCTGGTGGCGTTCACGCTGGCTGAGCTCCCGCTCATCAGCTACCTTGCCGCGCCGCGGAGAACGCGGGAATTCATGGCCGCACTGCAAACCTGGGTGCGGTCTCGCAGCCGCCGAGACGCCGCAGCCCTGGTGGGCGCCGGAGGCAGCTTCATGCTGATGCTCGGCCTGGCCAACCTCTGAGACCTGGTAAGCCTGACATGCTGGAAAGCCCGCGCTCCCGCCTTGCCGCAGGTAGCATCCTTGTGGTGAGTCGCTCGGCGCTTGAGAGGGTTCGTGACTAAGTTTATCGCCGTCGCGGTTGGGATATTGGCGGCAACGGCAACTTTCGGTGATGGTGTCGCAGCAGCCGACACCGCGCTGATCGTGCCCGGCACCGCACCATCTCCCTACGGGCCGCTGCGGTCGCTGTACCATTTCAAGCCCGATATGCAGCCGCAGATTGATGCGAACTATTACAGCCCCGACGCGACCCGGCGCGTCGTTCCGTATCCGGGAAGTTTTTGGCCGGTTACAGGACTGGACTCCCCAACGGTCAACAGCTCGGTGACTACCGGAACCAACAACCTTGATGCGGCGATCCGTAGCACCGAAGGGCCCATCTCGGTGGCCGGGCTTTCACAAGGAACGCTTGCACTCGACCGCGAACAGGCGCGGCTGGCGCACGACCCGGCCGCACCGGCGGCGGACCAACTCACGTTCATCAAAGCCGGTGACCCCAACAACCTTCTCGTCAAGGCATTTGGGCCCGGCGCCCATGTGCCGATCATCGACTACACCGTCCCCGGCCCGGTGGAGAGCCAGTACCGCACGATCAATATCGTTGGTCAATACGACCCCTTTTCCGACCCGCCCAACCACCCGGGAAATCTGCTGGCCGACCTGAACGCGGTCTTCGCCGGAGGGTATTACGGCCACAGCGCCACAGCATTCTCCGACCCGTCTCGCGTCCCTCCCTGGGACATCACGAGGACAACCAACAGTATGGGCGGCACCACGACGACGTATTTCATCCGTAACAGCGAGCTCCCCATTGCCCGGGCACTGGTGGATATAGCGGGCATGCCCCCCGAAGATGCTGGCCGGGTTGACGCGACGCTACGGCCGCTGATCGACCGGGCTTATGACCCGGGACCCGCGCACAATCCGGTGCAACTCATCAACGGGGTCACCCACATCCCCTCCGCGTACTCCGCGGTCGCACTCCCCGTCCGCGCCGCTACGGCCAGCGTCTCGAGTGCAGCCGCCGTCGGCAGCGTGGCCAGCAACGTAGTTCGCGGCCCCGGCATCGGCCCGAAGATCGGTAAGAAGGGCATTGTGAAGACGGTCGTCCGGCTGCTCACCGGCAAGTAACCATCGGCTTTGGCTCAGAGCTCTGGACTAGAGCCTCAGCCCGTCGTGTAGCGAGAAACTGATCACTTCGTCGTCCGTCCACGCAGCCAAATCTGGCTCGGGCAAAAGGGGTTTGTGTTTCGCTGGCTGGGCCTGGCCGCGCTCCCTTCGTCGCGTCCACCGTGGCGGCCACCGGCCCGCGAGCCCGCTGGCCGACGGCCGCCACCAGTTCGCCTGCCCGACCAACACCGCGATCGCAGGCACCGTGACGGTGCGCAGCAGGAAGGTGTCCAACAGCAGCCCGGCCCCGAGAACGAAGCCGCTCTGCACGACATTGCTGAGGCTGGCAAACACCAGGCCGAACATCGAGGCGGCCATGATCAGACCCGCCGCGGTGATCACGCCGCCGGTTGAACCCACGGTACGGATGACACCGGAACGCATGCCGAACTTGGACTCGTCACGCAACCGCGAGATAAGCAACATGTTGTAGTCGGCGCCGACCGCGACCAATATGACAAACGTCAATCCGGGTACGCTCCAATGCATCTCCTTGCCGAGAATGAACTGGAACACGATGACGCCGATACCGAGTGCCGCCATGTAGGAAATGATCACCGAACCGATTAGGTACAGCGGCGCAACGACGGCGCGCAGCAACGCGATCAGGATCAGCAGCACAACGCAGATGGTCATGACGATGATGAACCGCAGATCTTGGCCGTAGTAGTCGCGCGTCTCCTTCACAAAGACGGGCAGACCCACCGCCGATACCTTGGCATCGGCCAGCGTGGTGTTCGGTTGAGCCCCCCGGGCGGCAGCCGTGATGGCGTCGACCTGATCCATTGCGGCGGTGCTGAACGGGTTGATTTTCGTTTGGATCAGATACCGCACCGCATGCCCGTCGGATGAAACGAACGCGGAGGCAAGCTTTTTGAGCTGGCCTGTGTCCATCCCGCCCAGCAGGTCGCGGACCTCGCCCGGCATCGCGGCAGGGCCGCCTCCCTTGCCGGTGGCATACGCCACCGCCTGCGCGGGAATGTAGAAACCTGACATCGCCGGGGTCGTCGCGTCATTTTTCATGTTCATCAGGAACGCGGAAGCCTCACCAAGCCCGAAGCCCATCTTCTTGACCTGAGCGACCAATTGCTCTACTCCGTCGGCCAGTTGTCGGCTGCCGTCGGCGAGACTGTTCGCCCCTTGCTGCAGGAAGTTGACCTTCGCGCGCATGCCGCCCGGACTGCCCATGCCCAACGAACCCATAGCGCCGACGACGGCCGAAAGCGTCCGGCGCAACCCGGATACCGTAGCGGCCAAGGTCTGCACGGCTTGAGTTTCCCGGAGTTGTCGTGCCAGCTCGGATATCTTGCCAAGGGTGCCGTCGTCGCGCGCAGTGACCAGTCGCTGCAGTTCGGTGCGCGCGTTGACGCAGGCGGGCTCGGCGCTGCACATCGGGCTGTTGTCGAGTGCGCCCAGCACCGGGCTGGCCCAATCGGAGTTGTTGGCGACGAAGTTCGCATTGGCGCCGATCGCGTCGCCCAACCCGCGCATGCTGTTGATCAGCTTTTCCGCGCCAGCGAGTTCGCCGAGCGCCCGATTGCCGCCAAATACGTTCTGCAGATATCCGAGTCCGTCAATCAGGCCGCTGACCGCCGACACCGCCTGGTTGACCTGGGTCCGGATGTCACCGAGCCTGCCGGCCAATTCGTTGGCGCCGCCCGCCAGCTTGTCGAGATCGCCGGTGTGGCCAACGATCTGCTTGGAACCTTCGTCGAGCTTGTCACCGACTTCGCCTGCTTGCCACGAGAGCTTGGCTTGCTCCAGGGACTCGCCGGTCGGTCGGGTGATGCCACGGACACTGGCGACTCCTGGCACTTGGCTTACCCGCTGCGCCATCTGGTCTAAGTCGGCAAGTGCCGTCGGGGTGCGCAGATCGTGCGGTGACTGGATGAAGAGGTATTCAGGAATGATCAAGTTGGGCGGGAAATGCTTGTCGAGGGCCGCATACCCGATCGAACTTTCGACGGACGCCGGCAGCGAGCTGCGTTCGTCGTAGTTGTAGTGGGCCAGGCCTGCGCAGCTGGCGAGAATAACCAGCACGAGCGCGCTGGCGAGCAGATGCGCCTTCGGCTTGCGCACGATCTGGATGCCAGAACGCCGCCACAGACGTCGCGTGAGGTCGCGGCGTGGCGCGATCCAACCGCGGCGTCCGGCAATTATCAGCAGGGCCGGCAGGAGGGTCACCGCGGCGAAGAAGACCACGGCTACTGAAATCCCCAACACCGGGCCGGCGCTTCGCAGGATCCCCAACTGGGTGAAGATCATTCCAAGGAAGGTGACCGCCACCGTTGCCGCCGAGGCCGCGATCACCTTGCCGATGGACGTCAACGCCCTGGCGACCGCCTGATCCGAATCCAGGCCCCGGCGCAGATAGTCGTGATACCGGCTGATGAGGAAGACGGCGTAATCCGTTCCGGCGCCGATCATCATCCCGGTCATGAAGATGGTGGTCTGGTTGGCAACACCGAGGCCGACCAGCCCCACTATCGCCACGAGGCGCTGGGCAACTACCACCGACAGGCCGATCATTATCAGCGGCAGCATCATCGTGACCGGGTTTCGGTAGATGACCAGCAAAATGACGAACAACAAGACGATGATGGCGAGTTCGATCCGTGTCCTGTCGCGCTGCCCGGTCAGGTTCATGTCGGCGACCGTGGCCGCGGGCCCGGTCAGATTAGCCGTCAGCGTGGATCCCGCGACGTCGCGTTTGACGATGTCGGCGAGCCGCGCGAACGCGTGTTTGGATTCGGGCGAGCTCAAGTCTCCGGGCAGACCGACCGGCAGGATCCAGGCCTGATTGTCCTTACTGGTCAACAGCTCACGCAACGGCTGTGTCGAGATGAAATCCTGCAGCGAGACCACGTCGCGGGTGTCCTGACGCAGGTTCCCCACCAATTTCTTGTAGGTGGCTTCGTCGGCCGCGCTCAGTCCCTTGGCATCGCTGAGCACCACCACCGCGATGCTCTCCGACTCTGGTTCGTGGAACGCCGCCGTCATTTTCTCGTTCGCGACCAGCACCGGCGCTCCCGCCGGCAGCAGATCGACCGGATGCCGCTGGGAGACCTCTTCCAGGGACGGCATGGTCAGCGACAACACGCCCGCGAGTACCACCCAGGCGCCGATCACCAGCCACGGGCGGCGCGCGATCAGCTGCCCCAGGCGCGGAAAAAAACCCACCGGGGTGTCTTGGCCGGGACGGTCGACCTGCTCCAGCTGCGCCGACATTCATAACCGCCTGGAAATTAGGAGACCGCCTGCGCTGCGAGCTTGGCGACCGGACGTTCGCGTTCCGCAGCCCCGCCGTCGGCGACGCGGGCACACACCGATTTTAGCGCTCGCAGGTATCGAGAAATGGAATCGCGAGCAGTCACGTTGTCCGGGAACAACACACCCGCCGCGGTGCGCTCGAATCGACCCACCATCGTGCTCAGCGGGTAGGTGACCCTGCCGTCGCTGTGGCCACCGACGGTCTGGTCCTCAAACATTTTGGTCAGCACCGAAAGCGGGGCTACCTGCGCGTCGAAAAAGTTCACCAGGGAAAAAAGCGGTGGGGGGTTGCGCAGCGAAGGCGCCAATTCCACGACGCGTTCAAATGGCACTTGCGCCAAGTTCGTACCCGAATCGAAAGATGTCTGCGCTTGTCGCGCAATGGCATTGAAGCACAATCCGCCGACCGGAACGGTCACCGGGATGTGGCCGGTGAACCAGCCCTGTGTCGTAAAGTCGGCCGGCGTGCGGGTATCTTTCGGCGTGATCCCGAAATATGTTTCGACACCGATTAATTGGTGCAGCGCGATGGAAATGCATGCGAACATGCCGCCCACGAACCGCGCGCCCGCCACAATACAGGCGGCTTCGAACCGCTCGGTCTGACGCTCGTCCATCAGCGTCATCGTCATCAAGTCTCCGCCGCAGGGCACAGACTCGTCGCCCAGCGGCAGCGGAAATTTGGGGAATGTCCCGCCATTGGCTTCGGCGAAGTCGATCCACGTCTGAACTTCCGGCGAAGCCAAGGTCAAAGCGGAGGTGTACTCGCGTTGGCGGATGCAGTAGTCGGCGTAACTGCCGGCCTGCGGTAGCCCAACCGGCGGCCTACCGGTCACGAGCTCGGTGTACATGGTCTGGAATTCCATCAATCCCAGGCCGACGAACTGCCCGTCGGCATGCAGATGATCGATGCTGGCGTAGAAGGTGAAACGGTCCGGGTGCTGGATGATCCCGAAGCTGAAGCAGTCCCACTGCAGCGAATCCGGTGTGGATACGGTGTGGTCCCGCAGTTCGGCGGTCGTCAGCTCCCCATGTTCGCAAGGGACGAACTCGATGTCGGCTGGGTCGGCGAGGGTGTGCCGGACGATGCGGTCGGCTTCCAGCGAGCCGGGGCGGTACTCGAACCAACTGCGGTAGGTGTCGTGCCGGCGCAGGTGTTTGTTGATCACGTAGGTCATGGCGCGGAGGTCGCACCGTCCGGACATCTCACCGGACGCGATGAGCAGCCGGGAGTGCTCGAGACCCCGGGCCGCCTGCTCACAGAAACTCCGGAGGTGACGAGCTTGCACATAGCTGGGCGGCACGGCACTTATGGGCGCCTCGCGGGCCTTGGCGAGCGAAGCGGCGGACGCACGCCAAGAAACCAGCACACCGGGGGCCGGCTCCCACTCGTTGACCGTCGAGACGTCCAACGGCCCGATCAGCATTTCTTCCTCCTGTACTGCAGCACCCGAGCCTACGGTCCCGGCGCTGAATCGCCGCCTTCATGACTTAGAGCGGCTCCGACGTCACGCCGGCGCGGAGTGGTCGGGTCCCTGGTAGCCTAGCTGCCGTTTCTATGAGCCGCTTCGGTTCCGAGCAGCTCGTGCATTAGCTGGGCGAATCGCACCCGGTCCACTAACCGGTGCGCTCGCCGAGTGCCTGTTGTGCGGCGTTGTAGCCGGGGATCAACGTGATTCCGGGCCCGCCGTGGCAACCAGCGCTGCCCAGGTAGAGTCCCTCGATCGGGATGGGCTGGCCCGCGAAGCCCGTCGGCCCGGGCCGGTTGGGGCCGATCTGGTCGGGATTCAGTGTCGAGTCTGTTCACCAGCTTTGCGTTCGCGTTCGCCTTCTACTTCGCCACCATGGAGCGGCAGCGCCGGCACGAACGCGACCGCGAGACGGTCAACGCTTGAGCTGTGCCCCTCGCGCCGCAGTTGACGGCCCCTCCGGATCGCGCCGCGAGTTATCTACAAGCCGCCGCTTCCACAGAATCAACGCGTCGTACCGGCGTGGCATGATCGAATGTATGTTCGAAGAAGTCCGAGCCCGGTTCGATGAGTTGATCGAGCGGCGACACCCGTCGAAGACGGCGGGGTCGGCGGCGCTGCTGGAACGCATCGGGGCGGTGGCGCGGGTGGAGAATCAGGCGGCGGCTGCGCAGTTGGTGGCAATGGGGGAATTGTTTGCCTACCGGTTGTCGCGGTGTTCGGAGACCGAGGACTGGGCGGTGGACACCATGGACGCGGTCGCGGCGGAGGTGGCCGCGCAATTGCGGATCTCGCAGGCCTTGGCGGCGAGCCGGCTGCACTACGCGCGCGCGCTGCGCGAGCGACTGCCGCAGGTGGGGGAGGTATTCTGCGCCGGGGACATCGATTTTCGGTTGTTCGCCACCATCGTGTATCGCACCGAGTTGATCACCGACCCCGACGTGCTGGCCGGGGTGGACGCGCAGTTGGCGGCGAACGTGGCGCGGTGGCCGTCGATGACGCGGGCGCGGCTGGCCGGGCAAGTGGACAAGATCGTCGCCCGCGCGGACGCCGATGCGGTGCGCCGGCGCCGCGAACACCGCAGCGACCGCGAAATCTGTGTCGATGATGTCGTCGGAAGCGGAATCTCGCAGATTCAGGGCAGCCTGTTCACCCCGGACGCCCACGCCCTGGACCAGCGACTGGACGCGTTGGCGGCCACGGTGTGCGCGCAGGATCCGCGCACCCGCGCCCAGCGCCGCGCCGATGCGCTCGGGGCGCTGGCCGCCGGGGCTGATCGGCTGGGCTGTCGCTGCGGGCGGTCGGATTGCGCCGCGGCCACGCGCAAGCCTGCCTCTCCGGTGGTGATCCATGTGATCGCCGAACACGCCACCCTCGAGGGCACCGGCAGCAATTCGGCCTCGCTGGTGGGCGCCGACGGACTGATCAGCCCGGAGGTGGTCGCCGAGCTCGCCAAGTCCGCCAAGCTGAGGCCGCTGATCCATCCCGGCGACGCTCCACCGGAGACCGGTTACGTGCCTTCCAAAGCCCTGGCCGATTTCGTGCGCTGCCGGGATTTGACGTGTCGCTGGCCGGGCTGCGACAAACCGGCAAACGACTGCGAAATCGACCACACCATCCCCTACAGCCTGGGCGGTCCGACCCACGCGGGCAACCTCAAGTGCTACTGCAAAACCCATCATTTAGTGAAGACGTTTTGGGGCTGGACCGACCAGCAACTGGCTGACGGCACACTCATCCTGACCTCCCCGGCCGGGTGCACCTACGTCACCACCCCGGGCAGTGCGCTGTTGTTCCCCAGCCTGTGCCACGCCGTGGGCGGGATGCCTGCCCCCGAGGTGGCCCCGCACCCCGAGGACTACTGCTCCCCCCGCACCACCATGATGCCCAAACGCACCCGCACCCGCGCCCAACACCGCGCGGCGCGCGTGGCCACCGAACGCCGCCACAACCGCGAGGCCCGCACGGCCCAATCCCGCACGGCGGCTAGCGATTCGGGACCCGACCATGCCGCCGGTGACGGCGAACCACCGCCCTTCTGATGGCCGGTGCGCAACCGGTGTGACGGCGACAGTCAATTACTGACCTGAGCGTTCTGCGGCTCCAGGACTTCGGTTCCCACGTACGGGACCAGGGCAGGGGGAACCCGCACGCTGCCGTCGGGCTGTTGGTGGTTCTCCAGGATCGCGACCAGCCACCGCGTGGTGCCCAAGGTGCCGTTGAGCGTCGCCGCGGTCTGCGGCTTACCGCCTGCATCACGGTAGCGCGTGGACAGCCGGCGCGCCTGGAACGTCGTGCAGTTCGACGTGGATGTCAGCTCCCGGTAGGCGCCCTGGGCGGGAACCCATGCCTCGCAGTCGAACTTGCGCGCCGCCGACGACCCGAGATCGCCGGCGGCCACGTCGATCACGCGATACGGCACCTCTATGCGGGCCAGCATTTCGCGCTGCCAGCCCAGCAGCCGTTCGTGTTCGGCCTCGGCATCGGCGGGCTGGCAATAGACGAACGCCTCCACCTTGTCGAACTGGTGTACTCGAATGATGCCGCGGGTGTCCTTGCCGTAGCTGCCGGCCTCCCGCCGGAAACACGACGACCAGCCGGCGTATCGCAGCGGCCCTCCGGACAGGTCCAGGATCTCGTCGGCGTGGTAGCCGGCCAGCGGCACCTCGGAGGTGCCCACCAGGTACAGGTCGTCGGCTTCCACCCGGTATACCTCGTCGGCGTGGGCACCCAGAAATCCGGTGCCGGCCATCACCTCCGGGCGCACCAGCACGGGCGGGATCATCGGTATGAACCCGTTGTCGACGGCCAGCCGCAGGGCCAGCTGCAGCACGCCCAGCTGCAGCAGGGCGCCCCGACCGGTCAGGAAGTAGAACCGCGAGCCGGACACCTTGGCGCCGCGCTGCATATCGATGATCCCGAGTGACTCGCCGAGCTCGAGGTGGTCTTTCGGGTTGTCGATCGGCGTGGGCTCGCCGACGACATCAAGGATGCGGTAGTCATCCTCGCCGCCGGCGGGCACTCCGTCGATGACGATGTTGGAGATCGCCATGTGGGCCGCAGTGAGCGCCGCCTCGGCCTCCGCCCGGGCGGTCTCGGCGGCCTTGACCTGCTCGGCGAGCTCCTTGGCGCGCGCCAGCTTGGCCGGGCGCTCTTCGGCCGACGCGGCGCCGACACCCTTGCTGGCGGCTTTCTGCTCGGCGCGCAACGCGTCGGCGGACGAGATGGCCGCGCGGCGGGCGGCGTCGGCCTCCAGCAAGGCGTCCACCAGCGCCGGGTCCTCCCCGCGGCTGAGCTGGGAGCGGCGCACGACATCGGGGTCTTCCCGGAGCAGCTTCAGGTCGATCACGGCCCTGAGACTACTTTCGGCGCGGCGGTCGGGCGCCAAGGCATCCCACTGGGGCGTTTCCCGTGGCGTCACTTCTGCAACATTCGTCACGCGGCTTAGCTGCCCCTGTCAGAATGGTGCCGATGACCCAAACGTCCGAGAAGGAAGATTCGCACGCCAGCGCGCCCCCCTTGCCCGATGAGCGGGGGGAAGAGCGGTTGACGGGCTCCCGGTGGCGTCACAGTTTGCAGGCACGGGCGACGAGGCGGGTCCTGCTGCTCACCGCGCTCGGCGGGTTGTTGATCGCGGGACTGGTCACGGCCATCCCGGTCGGCGGTACTGGGCCGGGGCGGCTGGCCGGCTACCTCGACAGCAATCCGGTGCCCAGCACCGGCAAGAAGAGCGCCGCCGCCCTCAACCGCGCGGGCAGCGGCGACTGTCTGATGTGGCCGGATACCAACCCGGAGTCGGCGAACGTCGTCAACTGTGCGGACGAACACAAGTTTGAGGTTGCCGAGTCCATCGATCTGCGGACGTTCCCCGGGTCCGAGTACGGGCCCAATGCCGCTCCGCCGTCGGCGGCCCGCATCCAGCAGATCACCCAGGAGCAGTGCGAGGCCGCGGTCCGCAACTACCTCGGACCCAAGTTCGATCCCGACAGCAAGTTCACCGTCAGCCTGCTGTGGCCCGGTGACCGGGCCTGGCGCCAGTCGGGCGATCGCCGCGTGCTGTGCGGCCTGCAATTACCCGGCCTCAACAACCAGCAACAAGCTTTCAAAGGCAAGGTCGCCGACGTCGACCAGTCCAAGGTCTGGCCGGCCGGCACCTGCCTGGGCATCGACACGACGACCAACCAGCCCACCGACGTCCCGGTCGACTGTGCGGCCCCGCACGCGGTGGAGGTCACCGGCACGGTCAATCTGGCAGAGAAGTTTCCCGATGCCCTGCCCTCCGAATCCGAGCAAGACGGGTTCATCAAGGATTCGTGCAGCAAGATGACGGACGCATACCTTGCGCCCATCAAGTTGCGGACCACCACCCTGACCCTGATTTACCCGACCGTGCCGCTGTCGAGCTGGACGGCGGGCAGTCGCGAGGTCGCCTGCAGCATCGGCGCCACGCTGGGCAATGGCGGCTGGGCGACGCTGCTCAACAGCGCCAGGGGTGAATTGCTGATCAACGGCCTGCCACCGGTACCTCCGCCCGACATCCCCGAAGAGCGGCTTACATTGCCGCCGATACCCGTCCAGGTTCCGGCCCAACAGCCGGCCAACCTGCCCAGTTCTCCGCCGGCCATCCCACCGAACAACCAGCACCTGCCCGGGCAGCAGCCGGCTCTCGCCCCGCAAGCGCCGGCGCAGAATGCCCCGCTCCCGGCCGACGGCGGGGCACCCCCGGCGGCCAACCCGGGGCTGGAGGTGCCGCCGGTGCCGGGCGACCCTGCGGCGGGAAGCTAGCCGGATGGCCGTGCGGATGGATCCGCAGCAGTTCGACGAGCTGGTCTCCGACGCACTCGACCTGATTCCGCCCAAGCTGGCGGCGGCCATGGACAACGTCGTCGTCCTGGTCGAAGACCGCCACCCTCACGACGCCGAACTGCTCGGGCTCTACGAAGGGGTGGCGCTGACCGAGCGGGATTCGGAATACTCCGGATACCTGCCCGATGCGATCACGATCTACCGCGAGGCGCTGCTGGAGGTCTGCGACTCCGACGCCGACGTCGTGGAAGAGGTCGCCGTCACCGTGATCCATGAAATCGCCCACCATTTCGGCATCGACGACGACCGGCTGGAGGAACTGGGCTGGGCCTGACGGTCCGCGACAAATCCGCCCCAGCACTGCCCCAGTACGGGCGCGGCATCCCCGATTTGTCGGCGCCCGGTGCTATGAACGCCGTATGAGTGATGATTGCCGCGACTGCCGGGCAGGCCTAGATCACTGTCACGGCGCCATCATTCGCCACTCGCCGCGAGGGTGGGAGTGTACGGAGCCAGATTGCGCCAACCCCGAGCTGGTGGCACACGCGTTCGTCATCGACTGCGATGCCGTCGACTGCGGTTGCGACAGAGAATCGATCCGGATCGCCGTTTGATCGACGGTCATCCGATCAGTTCGGTGCCTGACCGCACCCCATCCGCGACCGGGCTGGCGGTAACGTTTGGGACTTCGGGGTGGAACAGCGGCGTCACGGAGCCCCAATGCAGGCAACTCCATCGCCCGTCGGCGATCGGGATCAGTACCACAGATTCGGCGTTGTCCAGATGGTTGTTCAGCGCGAAGCCGCCGTCCACGCCTGCCAGCACCGCGGTCGCCAACCGGATTGCCGCGCCGTGGCTGACGACGACGATGTCACCGTTCCAGTCGTCGTCGTCCAGGTAGCGCATGCGCAGGTCGGTGAGCACCGGGATGTAGCGGTCCAATACGTCGTTGCCGGACTCTCCGCCGGGTAACGGCACGTCCAGCTCACCGCAGTGCCATCGCTCGTAGATCGCATTGAATTCCGCGATGGCGTCGTCGTCGGCGCGGTTTTCCAAGTTCCCGACCTGTACTTCGTGAATGCCCTCGACCTGCACAGCGGCCACCCCGAGTTCGACACTGATCACCGCGGCGGTCTGCGATGCGCGGGTGGCCACCGAGTGCGCGAGCATCGCCGGACGTGCTGCGCCGCGGGCGAACGCCCGCGCCTGGTCGCGTCCCAGCGGCGTGAGCTCCGCACCGGGTGGGCGGGTGTCCAGCCTGCGATCGACGTTGCCGTGGGACTGGCCGTGGCGCAGCAAGACCAGACGCCCGCTCATGGCTCGAACCTCTGCTCGGGCTTGCCCTCCCGTAACCGCGCCAGCCAGCGCGATGCTTCGTCAGCCGGAGGTGGCACCACCCCGGCGGCCGATCCCGTCGGCCACGAACCCAGGTATCGCACATCGGCACAACGACGGTGCAGCGCCTTGAGTGCCTCGGCGACCGCGTCGTCGTCGATGTGGCCGACACAGTCGGCGAAAAACAGGTAGGTGCCGAGCCCGGTTCGGGTCGGCCGGGACTCGATCCGGGTCAGATCGATGCCGCGGATGCCGAATTCCGTGAGCGCGGCCACCAGCGCGCCGGGGCTGTTGTCGACCCGAAAGACCACCGACGTCCGGTCGGCTCCGGTGCGGGCCGGCGACGGCCCCGGCGTCCCGATCAGGATGAAACGGGTGCGGGCATTGGGTTCGTCGACGACCCCGTCAGCCAGGGCGGTCAACCCCCAGCGGGTCGCGGCCAGCGGCGAGGTCACCGCCGCGTCGGCGTGGCCGTCGGCCACTTGGCGCGCCGCATCGGCATTGGAGTACGCCGGCCGCAGTTCTGCGCCCGGTAGGTGGGCTGCCAGCCACTGTCGCACCTGGGCCGCCGCGACCGGGAATGCGGCGAGGGTGCGTACGTCCGCGGCGCCGGGGGTGGTTCCGAGGCCGGGCCGGACGACGATGCTGAACGCTACGTCCAGCGTCGTCTCGGCGAAAACCTGCAGGGGCGAGCCCATGGCCAGGCTGTCGAGGGTGGGCGTCACGGACCCGTCGATCGAGTTCTCGATCGGCACGCACGCGTATTCGGCGGCGCCACCGCGAACTGCGTCCAGCGCCGCCGGCGTGCTTTCGATCGGCAACGGCTGCACTGTTCCCGGGCCTTGCCCGGGAACCAGCCCGGCTTCTGTGATCTGCGTCAGTGCTGCCTCGGTGAAGGTCCCTTCGGGACCGAGGTAGGCGATGCGGACCACGCATCCAACCCTAACGGCGCGCCCAGCCAAACACGTCTTGCAACCCCGGCAGCTATAAGTTAAGGTAGGCTTACCTTATCTAGGAGAAATGGTGTTGCCGCATTCCCAGACCGCGCCGAAGACTGCCGAGCGCGTCCGCAGCGCCTGCGCGCGGGCCGCCGGGGCGCTCGTGGCGATCGAACGTGAGGAGCCGGTCGCCACACCCCTGCATCACCTGCTCGACGATGGATCCTTCGCCATCGCCCTATCCGTCGATCCCGCGGGCGAGGCCGGCCCATCGGCCGTGGGTTCATCGGCGCTGCTCGAGCTGACCGACTACGCGCCACTGCCGTTACGCGAGCCGGTCCGTTCGCTGGTTTGGGCGCGCGGCCGGCTGGCCGAGGTTCCGCCGGAAGCCGTGACACCGACGCTCGACCGCATCGCCAGGGACTGCCCGAACCCGGCATTACTGCAAGTAGAAACGCCCAGATCGACCTTTCGCGATGACGAGCCGCGCTATACGCTGCTGCGGCTTGACGTCGCGTCCGTGGTCGTCACCGACGCGAGCGGCGCCGAGTCCGTCAGTGTGGCGGAGTTGCTGGCTTCCCGGCCGGACCCGTTCTGCGAGATCGAGTCGACGCTGTTGTGGCACCTGGACACCGTCCACAACGACGTGGTCGCCCGGCTGGGGTCGAGGCTGCCCCCGCCGCCGCCACGCGGGCGGGGCCGC
>Ga0080006_1176912_pt1 | contig 29304 bp, 27 predicted proteins | sample RS3BMetagenome_FD_69209 | JGI IMG/M metagenome (GOLD analysis project Ga0080006, IMG submission 69209) | Ferric oxide microbial mat and aquatic microbial communities from Rainbow Spring, Yellowstone National Park, USA - RS3B (SPADES... ...
CAACTCGCCAACACCGCATAACCGCATCCACCGAACTCCCCGTCGCACCAACAACACCGGGGAGTCACGCCATCCTGCCCTCACCAGTTGTCGTCACCGTTATTTTCGTGTCAGAACGCCCAGAGATTCTCGATGCTCACAGACGTCCCAAGCCCGATGCCCTCACTGGTGCACCACGTGACGTCGCTACCGGCCGGCAAAACCCAGTCCTGCACGTGGTAGGCCTCGCCGTAGCTCAGGAGAGCGTTCCGGGAGTTCCGCCGCCGCGGAGATGCCCCTAGGCCCAATGGAAAGCGCCTGCGGTTTTGACTGCGGTCAGACCCCTTCCGTGGCCGTGACCGTTCACCATGACCGATTAGCGTACCTTGAGCCGATCCGGTTCTTGCGCTCCGCCTCGAGGCGGGATGAGCGTCGGCACCGATGCCGCAGTGAACGATCCCTGCTATGCGTCGAAAACCAGCACTGAAAAACCAACACATTCAGCGCCCCGAGGGCTTGCGAGGGACGGTCGTAGGGCGACTAACCTGACGACCGCCGCGCGATCAGGGCGTCGGATGCGGCGCTGGGCGCGGTGTCGGCGGGTTTGTAAAAACCGGGCCCTGGGGTGCTCCGCAATTCGGGGCATCCGCGGGGTCGGCCGATGGTCCGGACGCCGGCGTAGGGCACGGAGACGTCGCAGGGCTCGCGATCGTTGTAGTCGTGCGGCTCAGCAACTCACCTGCACCGCCGAATCCGACCGCTAAAACAATCGCACCGCCGAACAGCGCGATCGCCCTGCTCACTTCAGATTTCATCAGACGCTCCATCCGTGATTGTGATGTCTGCACACGATTGTCGCACCGACAAACCCATACGGGGTAGGGTCTTTCGTCCCATGTGAGCAGAGGAAACACCACTCAACCCGTAACAGCCGGCAACCCGCGGACTGAGGGGACCTTGAAAAGTAACCGGGGGAAGGCTATCTCTACTGGCTACAGCAGTTCTACTGGCTACAGCAGCCGACCCGCGACAGTAGATTCGATTGTTCAAGGAATTCGTGCGCGTCGCGGTAGGCCTTCGCAGTAGATCGGTTTTGGCAGGGTAACTTCCGGAGTTCTTTAGCGGCGATCGCGAGCAGTACCATCACATCGCCGCAGGCGTCCCGAGGAATGGCGACGTTTGCGCCTCGATAGCTGGTGACGATGCACTGGATCGCCTTGGGGAGCCGCTTAGAGTCTGGCCTGCCGTCCGCTAACAGGTATGGCAGCTTCCAGGTGCGGGTGTCGCTAGCAGCACCGACATACGCAAAGCACCACATGCCAAGCTTGTACCTCGGATGCTGCAACGAACCTTCGCCAGAGTCACTCGTGATTGCGGTGCCGTCGCACGCCGGCGCTACATCGAGATCGGCCGCCGCCACCGGCGGGGGCACCTGATAAATCCCGTGAACCGACAACAACCACAGAGCCACCGGCGCCTGTTTGGCGTCGAGCGCCACCAGAACACGATCGTGCAGTGCGCCGTTCACAATGTCGGCTGCGTAGAGCATGGTGGCGTCGCTGACCGCCACCGCCCCAACGCGCTGATCGGCGGCGTAGCGGCGGGCTTGTTCCAAGGCCTTATTTACCGCCGCCCGATGCCAAGTCAAAGAACCAGGTTTCTTGACCTCCAACACAAGCCGTTTGAAACCCCCGCGCGACAGCACCATGTCTGCGCGGCCCTCCTGAAGAAGGACGTCCGCCAACGGCCAGTCAAGGACGGTTGCGAACAAGTCCTCGAGGACGTTCTCTGCACTCTTTTCAATCGCCGTGTCCGAAAGGCGTTGTTGGAGTCGCTGATCTCGTCGGGCGGTAAACCCCGGCCACTCTGCCCGCATCCGTTCGAAGCACTTCCGATATGAAGCGAGGTGTCCGAAGGATTCCTCGATCAAATTCATGGATCCACCAGTGCAGTCAGGCATGCATCGAGAATACGCACACGGATACTGCGGGCTAACTTGGCGATTCGCTGGTGGCTGTCCCGAAGACTCCGACAGCGTGGACAACATGTCCACCAACGAACGACCGTCGACGACAGGCCGTCGGGACCAACCGGATAGCGGGTTGTGGTTCCGGTCGCCATGTCATGCCGGGTAGCCACCAACCGCGACCCGGATAGCACAAGCCCGATGAGCATCTGGCCGTCGTCCAAAGTAAGGATGTCGTCCCCGATATCCCGATAGAAGCCGGATTCGCGAAGTGGCGGGAACGTCGCGACACCATCGCTAGTGACCGAGTCGGACGAGGCCGGGCGCTGCGGGATTTTTCATCCGCGGCACGTTACTCCAACCGGTGGCGATAAACTGCGTCCCTTCGGGGGTCCCGCGCGACGGAGGGCTTAGTTATGGTGGAGTCACCCGGAGAGGACGCTGCCGGGCCACGCGATGATGAGACCGCGATCGTTCCGCCAACGCAGCCTGCGCCCGAGCTGGCCTGGTCACAGGATGAGGACGACGACGCCGGTGGCGCGAGTGTCTCCTGGGGAGCTGTGGCGGGGCGCGCCAGCGTTATCCTGATGGCCGCCGCAGCGGTGGCCGTCGCTGTCGGCCTGTTGACGTGGCTCGGGTTGTCCCTCCACAACCGAACCAAACCGACACCCGTCCCGCATGCGACGACCCCTGTCGTGACCGAGCCAGCCGCGGAGCTTCCGCCGATCACCGCACCCGCGCCGGCTGCTGCACCATCCCCGCCGCCGGCCACGGTGACGGTCACAGCAGCACCCCCGTCGACGGTCACCGTGGAAGTGGCCCCACCCCCTCCGCCCAGCGGCGGCGCCGGCGTCTTCACTATCTGCCCAGACGGGCATGAAGGCGTTGTCGGCGGTCACACCAGCTGCGCCTTCGCCGAAAACGTGCGCCGAATCTTCTACGCCACCGGCATGGCTGACAGCTTCACCGCGTTCTCCCCGGTCACGGGCGAGGCCTACGCAATGACCTGCGTCGGAAGATACCCCGCGTATTTCACAGACGGATCCACGAAGATCTCAACCCGCTGCGACGGAGGAGACAACGCCGAAGTCGTCATCTGGTGACCTACGTCCCGGAGCTGCTCGCGCCGGAGCGCCAACTTCAAGAGTTGGAACGGCCGCAAGCCAGGGACCGGCAAAGGGCCGTCGGCGGCGACTGCAAACCCGACGGTAACTGGTCAGGTTATGCAGCGCCACACTCGCAGCGGCGCGCCACCAGCTGGTGCTCGGTCAGCCGCACCGTCATCGGCCGCAGGTCAAACACTTGGCGGCGCTCCACCCCCACCTGCGGGGCGCCGCTCAGATCAACACCGCAACTCGTGGCGCAGCGTTTCGTCGGGATCGGCGACCTGCGCCAGCGTCGAACCGCGATGGCCCGCCTGCCCGCCCGGCTTGCGTCCACTCTTGCGGCGCAACGACCTCGGGGCGGGTTTGCAGCGGGGGATTTGGCAAGTGAAGCCGGAGCGCTAGTGGGCTAAAGTCAGCACACTCGACTGCACATTACCGTCGATGACGAGCTCGTCGCCGAACTCGATCGGCGGGTTGGAAGCAGACGACGCAGCGCATTCATTGCAAAGTTGATTCGCCACGGACTCGATGACGAGCGTCGATGGGACGATATCGGGGCAGCGCTCGGGGCGATCCCCGACGAGGGCCACGAATGGGATGACGATCCCGGTGAATGGGTCCGCCGCCAACGCTCCGACCGGCGTCGCGTCGGCTGACGTGGCAAGGATCCTGCTCGACTCGACCGTCCTTATCTACGCTCTACGTGGTCGTCCGGCGGGCGAGCGACTACGCGCTCTGCGTCGCCAAGGTGACGAACCGTGGACTTGTGCGATCTCGATCGAGGAGATCTGGCGCGGACTGCTTCCCGGCGAAGAAGTCACAGCACAACGGCTGGTGCGCGGCTTACGGTGTGCACCGTTGGGTCCGTCCGAAGCAATTCGCGCTGGGCGGTGGCGCCGCCAGTTCGCCGGACGAGGGATCACACTTCACCAGGCCGATTGCCTGATTGCCGCAGCCACCGCTGGCATCAATGCCCACTTGGCGACGGGCAACCCCGCTGAATTCCCCATGGACGACATCACAGTCGAGCACTGGCCCGTCGGGCGCTGAAGCATATTCACGGACGACAGGGCCGCGGGATGCGACATATGGGCACTGGCAGGAGCCCGCGCTGGCAGACGCAGCGCGCAGGTTGGCCCGCGCACATCGAAGGGCCCTCGCAGTCCCGTCAGGCGGCTTCAACGGCTACCGATTGTTAGCTGAGTCGAACCTTTGTTCGCGCCACGGCGGCGCATAGTCAGCCGCGAATTGTGACAATCCATGGGAAGTTCACTGTCGACGCACAAAGCCGCGACTCGACCAGAAACGCCTGTGACCTTTGGTGGCAGGTACAGGATTCGAACCTGTGAAGCTTTCGCGACGGATTTACAGTCCGCTCCCATTGGCCGCTCGGGCAACCTGCCGCCAGACAGGTTACAACGGGCGGGTAGACAAAGCACAAACGGCCATCACCGGAGGAAGGGGACGGATCCCATGGCGGACTCATCGTTCGACATCGTCAGCAAAGTCGACCGCCAGGAGGTCGACAATGCGCTCAACCAGGCCGCCAAGGAGCTGGCCACCCGCTTCGACTTCCGCGGCACCGACACCACGATCGCATGGAAGGGCGAGGAGGCCATCGAGCTGACCTCCTCGACAGAGGAGCGCGTCAAGGCCGCCGTCGACGTCTTCAAGGAGAAGCTGATCCGCCGCGACATCTCGATGAAGGCCTTCGACGCCGGCGAGCCGCAACCGTCCGGCAAGACCTACAAGGTCAACGGCACCCTCAAGCAGGGCATCAGCAGCGACAACGCCAAGAAGATCACCAAACTGATCCGCGACGACGGGCCCAAGGGCGTCAAGACCCAGATCCAGGGCGACGAGGTCCGCGTCAGCAGCAAGAAGCGCGACGACCTGCAGGCCGTCATCGCGATGCTGAAGCAGGCCGACCTGGACGTGGCGCTGCAGTTCGTCAACTACCGATAGCGGCCCTACGACGGCGGCGGGATGCCTACTCTGGTGACGAGTCCCACAATTTAAGCGAGGTTCACGATGACCGTGACTTCCCAGGAAGCCGCCGAACGCACCCCGGCCGAGGACGGCTATTTCGACGTGATCATCGTCGGCGCCGGCATCTCCGGCATCGACGCGGCCTACCGAATCACCGAGCGCAACCCGGGCCTGACCTACACCATCCTGGAGCGCCGCGAACGCATCGGCGGGACATGGGACTTGTTCCGCTACCCCGGGGTGCGTTCCGACAGCAGCATCTTCACGCTGAGCTTTCCGTTCGAGCCGTGGACGCGGAAGGAAGGCGTCGCCGACGGCGGACACATCCGCGAATACCTCAGCCGCACCGCCCACAAATACGGCATCGACCGGCACATCCGGTTCGACAGCCATGTCCGCTCCGCGGACTGGGATTCGTCCACCGACACCTGGACGGTCACCGTCGAGGAAGACGGCGCCGAGCAGCGCTACCGCGGCCGGTTCGTGTTCTTCGGCAGCGGTTACTACAACTACGACGCGGGCTACACCCCCGCCTTTCCCGGCATCGAGCAGTTCGCCGGCACCGTCGTGCACCCGCAGCACTGGCCCGAAGACCTCGACTACACGGGCAAGAAGATCGTGGTGATCGGCAGCGGCGCGACCGCGGTCACGCTGCTCCCGTCTCTGTCAGCGCGGGCGGAGAAGGTAACCATGCTGCAGCGTTCGCCGACGTATCTGATCTCGGCGTCCCGATACGGCAAGGTCGCCGCCGTCGCCCGTACGGTGTTGCCGCGCAAGCCCGCTCATCTGGTGGTCCGGATGTACAGCGCACTGGCCGAGGCGGCGTTCTTCTTCTTGTCACGGAAGGCGCCGGGCTTGGTCAGGTCGCTGCTGCGGTGGAAGGCGATCTGGAAGCTGCCCGCAGGATACGCCGTCGACGTCCACTTCAAGCCGCGCTACAACCCCTGGGACCAGCGGATGTGCCTGATCCCCGATGCCGACCTGTACAAGGCCATCCGCGCCGGCCGCGCCGACGTGGTCACCGACCACATCGACCATTTCGACGCGACCGGCGTCGTGCTGAAGTCCGGCGGGCACCTCGACGCCGACATCATCGTCACCGCCACGGGCCTGCAGTTGCAGGCACTGGGTGGGGCCTCGATCAGCATGGACGGCGAAAAGGTCGATCCCACAAAGCGATTCGTCTACAAGGCCCACATGCTCGAAGACGTGCCCAACCTGTTCTGGTGCGTGGGCTACACGAATGCGTCATGGACGCTGCGTGCCGACATCACCGCCCGAGCAACCGCAAAATTGCTGGTGCACATGACCGCTCACGGCTACACCCGCGCCTACCCGCATCTGGGGGATGCGCCGATGGCCGAAAAGCCGGCCTGGGACATCAACGCCGGCTACGTGCTGCGGGCGTTGCATGCGCTGCCCAAGTCCGGCACCAAGCGGCCGTGGAACGTCCGGCAGAACTACCTCGCCGACGCCATCGACTACCGTTTCGACCGCATCGAGGAGGCGATGGTGTTCGGCCGGGTCGCCGACCGGGCACCGATAGCGGGATAGCTCAGGGAGTATCGTTGGCCCTCAACGCCGATGCGCCGGGCACGATCGGCTTGCCGCAGACGGGGCAGAACTGTTCATCGGGATGGTGTTCGGCTCCGCAGCTCGAACAAAAATGGGATTCCACCACCGCCGGCTCGCGGGCGGGAGCCAGGCCGATGAGCCGGGCGGCGCCGGTCTTGATGCCCGCCCGGGCACGGACCGGTTTGGCGGTAGCGGCAGGTGCGCCCGAAACCAGCCGCAAGCCAGACTCGTCCGGCGGGCTGTTCCGGTACCACTGGCTTCGCATCGCCATCAAGGTCAGACCCGCGCCGGCGGCGAGCACCAGCCCGACGCTGCCGATGAGGTACCACAACAATTTTGCGCCGGCGAGCGAACTCGCATCACCGTACTGCTGGCGCAGGTTGACCGCACTCGTTTTCAGGCCCACCAGCCCCGGGTAGTCGGGCGACATCGCCAAGGTCTGGTCGAACTCGTCGATCGCCTCGGTGTAGTGGCCGGAGTAGTAGTGGTCGAGCCCTTTGCGGTACAACAGGTCGGCGGGCCCGAGCCTCGACTTGACGCCCTTGCTCGCCAGGATCGCCGCCAGGCTGTCCGCGGGCGCGATGAAATTGAACGGCTGCGGTTCGCCGACGGGGCCGAAGCTGTTCACCCCGATCACCTTGCCGTTGAGCTCGATAGTGGGGCCGCCGCTCATCCCGTCGGTGACCGCGGCATCGATCTCGTACTCGGGAGCAGCACCCATGTTCGACTTCTTGCTGACCTTGCCGCTCTTGTTCGTCGGGTCCAGCGTCGGACCGGTGACATTCTGGGTGCTCTCCGGGAATCCCACCGCCAGAACCGATGTGCCGATGCTGACGTCGGTGTCGGTGGCCAGCTCCGACGACGGCAGGCCGCCCTTGTCCACCTTGAGAAGAGCGACGTCGCCTTTCCCGAGCGACCGGAAGTCCACGACACTGGCGGGCACCTTGCCGACTACCGTCGCGCCGGTACCGTACAGCAGCGAGACGCTGATCTCCGGGCCCCGGTCCGCGCTGTCGCCCACCACGCGCGCATTCTTCTGCAGCCATTCCAATGCCGCGGCCGGGTCCCGCGATTCGGGGGCGTCGGGGAATTGACTGATGTATTCGGCGGCGGCGCGCTCGAGGATCAGCAGCTTGGCGCTTTCCGGGTCGACGCAGTGGCCCGCGGTGGCCACCCAACCGTCGGGGTTGACGACGAACGCGGTGCAGTTCCACGTTGCGATGAAGGGCATGTTCGTGCCCTGCCCGAATTGAGACAGGACCTCCCCGTTGGGCAGCCGGACCCCGCCGTAGCCCTGGCCGGCCAGGTACATCACGGCCGGCCGTATCATGGCCGCGGCCCTTTCCTCCGGGTTGGCCTGCGGACGACTGCTGTCGGCCGATGCGATGCCCGGTGACCCGACCAGCGCTGCCACCAGGGCCGCCGGCACCAGCGCCCGGCCGCAACCTGCGCTTAGCGCCATGATTCCTCCTCGCCGAGGGCACCTGAGGCCTTCTTGAGCCCTTCTTGAGCCCTTCTTGAGCCCTTCTTCTGAGCTCTTCTTCGACGATCCGCCACGCCGCACGGGGCAGGTAGGGACCGAAGTCCCCTGATGCGAGGTCATTGGTTTCGACTCGGGGCCGGAGCGGACCGATAAACCGCTTCTCAATCCGAGGTACCGGCAATACGCTGATCGCCATGGCACCTGAGAAGCGCGAACCGCGCGTCGTTGTTTTCGGTGGCGGTTCCTGGGGAACCACGGTGGCGTCGATCTGTGCCCGCCGCGGGCCGACGCTGCAGTGGGTGCGCTCCGAGGCGACCGCCCAGGACATCAACGAGAATCACCACAACCACCGCTACCTGGGCAACGACGTCATCCTCAGCGACACGCTGCGCGCGACCACCGACTTCGCCGAGGCGGCCCAGTCCGCCGATGTCGTCGTCATGGCGGTTCCCTCGCATGGCTTCCGCGGTGTGCTGACCGAGTTGGCGAAGGAACTGCGGCCCTGGGTGCCGGTGGTGTCGCTGGTCAAGGGGCTTGAACAGGGCACCAACATGCGGATGTCGCAGATCATCGAGGAGTTGCTGCCCGGTCATCCGGCAGGCATCCTGGCCGGGCCCAACATCGCGCGTGAGGTGGCCGAGGGCTACGCCGCCGCTGCGGTCCTGGCGATGCCCGACCAGCACCTGGCGACGCGGCTGTCGGCGTTCTTCCGGACCCGCCGCTTCCGCGTCTACACCACCGATGACGTCGTCGGTGTCGAAATGGCCGGCGCGCTGAAGAACGTCTTCGCCATTGCCGTCGGGATGGGCTACTCGCTGGGCATCGGCGAGAACACGCGCGCCATGGTGATGGCCCGCTCGCTGCGCGAGATGACCAAGCTGGGTGTCGCGGTGGGCGGAGATCCCGACACCTTCCCCGGACTGGCCGGCCTGGGCGACCTCATCGTCACCTGCACCAGCCAGCGCAGCCGCAACCGCCACGTCGGCGAGCAACTCGGCGCCGGCAAGCCGATCGACGAGATCATCGCGTCGATGAACCAGGTCGCCGAGGGCGTCAAGGCCGCCAGCGTGATCATGGAATTCGCCGACGAGTTCGGGTTGAACATGCCGATCGCCCGCGAGGTCGATGCGGTGATCAACCACGGCTCGACCGTCGAGCAGGCCTACCGCGGGCTGATGGTCGAGGTACCGGGGCACGAGGTGTACGGCTCCGGCTTCTGACGCGAGCATCATCCGGGCGGCCGGCCTAGTCCAGATCAGTCCCAGCCGGAAAGCCCGAAAGACTCGCTTGCCCGGCGTCCGGACAGCTTCTGGACCACCCAGTGGTTCATCGAGACCCGTTCCTCCGCAGCCTCACGGGCGAGACGCCCGTGCAGCTCCGGGGACGTCCGAACGACGAACGTACCGCTGTACCGGCGTTCGGTCAGTGCGGTGGGCGGCGTCTCACCGAGGCTTTGCATGCAACCGAGATGCTCGTCCACAGCGGTTTGGATCTGGGTGATTGCCTCTTGTGCGGTCGGGGCCTGTCGCCGCAGGAACGGCAACTCGATACAGGAACCCACGTATTCGTCGTAGAGCGGCGACCATTCGAGGCGATAGGTGTATCGGTGCACAGCGAATGTGATAGCACGGGCGCTATCGGATTCGGAGTCGCTTATCCCCAGCTAAGCGTCGGACGCTGCGGACCGGTCGGCTCAGCCCCGCGCCATCTCCTCCAGCCGGCGGATGCGGTCCTCGATCGGCGGGTGCGTCGAAAACAGCGAACCGATCCGCTCGCCCGCGCGAAAGGGGTTGGCGATCATCAAATGCGCCTGGGCGGCCAACTGCGGCTCCGGCGGCAGCGGAGCCAGCTGTACCCCGCCGGAGATCTTGCGCAAGGCCGATGCCAAAGCCAGCGGGTCGCCGGTCAGCACGGCACCCGACTCGTCCGCCTGGTACTCCCGCGAGCGCGACACCGCCAGTCGCACCACCGTCGCCGCAATCGGACCCAGCAGCGAAACCAGCAGCAGCGCAAAAGGATTGTCGCCGTCCCGGTTGTTACCGAACATACCGGCGAACATCGCCATGTTGGCCAAAGCGGTGATGACCGACGCCATCGCCCCGGCGATGCAGGAGATCAGGATGTCGCGGTTATAGACGTGGGACAGTTCGTGCCCCAGCACGGCGCGCAGCTCGCGCTCGTCGAGGATCTGCAAGATGCCGGAGGTGCAGCACACCGCGGCGTTGCGCGGGTTGCGGCCGGTGGCGAAGGCGTTGGGCGCGTTGGTGTCGCTGATGTAGAGCCTCGGCATCGGCTGGTGTGCGGCGGTGGCCAGCTCGCGGACGATCCGGTACATCGCCGGCGCCTGGAGTTCGGAGACGGGCTGGGCATGCATCGCCCGCAACGCGAGCTTGTCACTGTTGAAGTACGTGTAGGCGTTCATGCCCACCGCGAAAAGTACCGCCAGCCACATCGCCGTCTTGCCGAACAGCGAACCCACGAACACGATCAATACGGACATGCCGACCAACAGGGCAAAGGTCTTCAACCTGTTGGCGTGCGGATGCCAGGTCATCAGTGTCCTCCTCCGAACACTCGGAAAACTCGGAAACCCTCGTTCAGTTGCCGACTACCGATCACTGAACGTTCCAGATGCCCGTGCGGGTTCCGCCGGGTTCACGGGGCGCGTCACGCCCGCTAACCTTGCCGCTTGACGGTGTAGTCGACCAGCGTCTGCAGCGCATAGCGGCCGGGGACCTCGGGCAGCAGCGCCAGCTCCCGCTGCGCCTCTTCCGCATAGTCGGCCAGGAAGTTCTTGGCCTTGGCCATACCCGGCGACGCGCGCAGCAGGGTCAGGGCCTCGGCCACGGCCTCGTCGTCGCCGATCGGTCCGCCCAGCAGTTCGCGCAGCCGGGCCGCCTCGGGGCCCGGTTCGCGCAGCGCGTAAACCATCGGCAGCGTGCGCACCCCTTCACGCAAATCGGTACCGGGGAGCTTGCCGGACTCCTGAGAGTCGCTGTCGATGTCGATGATGTCGTCGGCGATCTGGAATGCGGTACCGACGATGCCGCCCAAGCGGCTCAGCCGCTCGACCTGATCGGCATCGCAGCCCGAGAACATCGCGCCGAACCGGCCGGCCGCGCCGATCAGGCAGGCGGTCTTCTCGTGCACCACCGTCAGGTAGTGCTCGACCGGGTCGGTCCCGCCGACCGCTCCGGCGAGGCCGCGCGTCTCGCGCATCTGCCCGGTCACCAGCTGTGCGAATGTCTCGGCGATCAGCCGCACGGCGTCCGGCCCCAGCCGGGAGACCAGCCGCGACGCGGTCGCGAACAGGTAGTCACCGGCCAGGATCGCCACGTTGTTACCCCAGCGGACATTGGCGGTGGGCGTGCCGCGGCGGACCTCCGCCTCGTCCATGACGTCATCGTGGTACAGCGTGGCCAGGTGCACCAGCTCGATGACCGCGCCGGCGACGGTCACCGCGGCGGCCTCCGGGTGGGGCCCGATCTGCGCCGACAACACGGTGAACAGCGGCCGGAACCGCTTGCCGCCGGCCATGAACAGATGCGTCAGCGACTCGGTCATCACCTCGTCTGCGCCGCGCAACTCGGCGTCAATGAGCTGCTCGATTCGCGCCACGCCGTCACGCACGGTCTCGGCGAACGCGGCATCGCCGAAGTCAAAGCCCGCGACCACCGTCGCCGGAGTACTCACCCGACCAAACATACTGGTGTATGTGGTGACGATATCGACCAGAGCCGACCTGGTAGTCGTGGGCGCCGGACCCGCCGGTTCGTCGGCCGCCGCCTGGGCCGCCCGGGCGGGCGTCGACGTGCTGGTCATCGACTCGGCAAGCTTCCCGCGCGACAAGGCATGCGGGGACGGGCTGACACCGCGGGCGGTCGCCGAGCTGGAGCGGCTCGGGCTGGGCGGCTGGCTGGATACCCGCATCCGGCACCGGGGGCTGCGGATGAGCGGATTCGGCGGCGAGGTGCAGGTCGACTGGCCCGGTCCCTCGTTTCCGTCGACCGGCAGCGCGGTGGCGCGCCTCGAGCTGGATGACCGGATCCGCAAATGCGCCGAGGATTACGGGGCCCGGATGCTGCTCGGAACCAAGGCCGTCGCGGCGCATCATGACTCATCGCGACGGGTGGTGTCGCTGACCCTGGCCGACGGCACCGAGGTGGCCTGCCGGCGGCTGATCGTGGCCGACGGCGCCCGGTCGTCGCTGGGCCGCACGCTGGGCCGGCGCTGGCATCAGGAGACGGTGTACGGCGTCGCCGCCCGGGGGTATCTGACCACTGCGCGCTCCGACGAACCGTGGCTGACGTCGCATCTGGAACTGCGCTCCCCCGACGGCGCCCTGCTGCCGGGCTACGGCTGGATCTTTCCGCTGGGCAATGGCGAGGTGAACATCGGCGTGGGCGCGTTGTCGACGTCGAAGCGGCCGGTGGATCTGGCGCTGCGAACGCTGATCTCCTACTACACCGACCTGAGCCGCGACGAGTGGGGCTTTACCGGCCGGCCGCGCGCGGTGTCGTCGGCGCTGCTGCCGATGGGCGGCGCAGTGTCCGGCGTGGCGGGGCCCAACTGGATGCTGATCGGCGACGCCGCGGCCTGCGTCAACCCGCTGAACGGCGAAGGCATCGACTACGGGCTGGAAACCGGCCGGCTGGCCGCCGAACTGCTGGACTGCCGCGACCTGTCGCAGGTATGGCCGTCGGTCCTGCAACAGCACTACGCGCGCGGGTTTTCGGTCGCCCGACGGCTCGCGCTGTTGCTGACGTTCCAGCGCTTCCTGCCCGCGACGGGGCCGATCGCGATGCGCTCCACGACGCTGATGACGATCGCCGTGCGGGTGATGGCCAACCTGGTCACCGACGACGACGCCGACTGGGTCGCGCGCGCTTGGCGGGGCGGCGGCCGGTTGTCGCAGCTTATCGATCGCCGAACTCCGTTCAGCTGAGCCAGCTTTCTGCCGGGCTCAGCGGCCGCGGCTGATGGAGCCGCCTCGCAGGTGTATATTCCGGCTCATGAAGGGAACGAAGCTGGCTACTATCGGGGCGATGGCGGCTGCGGCAATCTCGCTCGCGGTGCCGGCGCAGGCCGACGACTACGACTACGCGTTCAAAAGCACCGTCAATACGTTCGGCGTTTTCGGTCCGCAGGACTACCTGGCGTGGCTGGGCAAGATCAGCTGTGACCGGATCGCCCGGGGTGTGGACGGTGACCCCTACAAGTCGGCCAATTTCGTTGAGCACAACCTGCCCCGGGGCACCACCGAGGGCCAGGCTTTCCAGTTCCTGGGCGCCGCGATCAACGCTTACTGCCCCAACGAGGTCGGCTTCCTGCAGTCCGCGGGTCGCTAACTATAACTAACGCCCGGTCGGCCTCCAGGCTTGTTCGAGGGGCCGGTATCCCGCATGCAGGGCGACGATGCCGCCGGTCAGGTTGCGCCACCGCACCGCTGCCCACCCGGCCCGCGAAATCCGGCGCGCAAGTGTGGCTTGGTCCGGCCAAGCCCGGATGGACTCCGCGAGGTACACGTAGGCCTCGGGGTTGCTGGACACCGCCCGCGCCACCCGCGGCAGCGCCCGCATCAGGTATTCCTTGTAGACGGTGGCGAACAGCGCGCTGGTCGGGGTGGAGAATTCGCACACCACCAACCGCCCGCCCGGCCGCGTGACGCGGAACATCTCGCGCAGCGCCGCCTGCGGATCGACGACGTTGCGCAACCCGAAGCTGATGGTCACCGCGTCGAAGACGCCGTCGGCGAACGGCAACTTGGTGGCGTCGCCGGCGACCTTCGGCACCGAGCGCCCACCCCCGGCCGCCAGCATCCCGACCGAGAAATCGGCCGCCACGCACCACGCCCCGGATCTGGTCAGCTCGACGGTGGACACCGCCGTGCCGGCGGCCAGGTCCAGCACCCGCCGGCCGGGGCCGATCCCCAGTGCCGAACGGGTGGCCCGCCGCCAGTAGCGGTCCTGACCCAGCGACAGCACGGAGTTGGTCAGGTCATACCGGCGGGCGACGCCGTCGAACATCGACGCCACATCCCGGGGATTCTTGTCCAAGGCCGCGCGACTCACGAATTCGACGCTACCTGTCCACCTCGCCGCGGGAATGAGGCGGTGACTGGCGACAGCACCGCCTCGTAGTGGCCCAGCAGTTCGTCACAGATGACCGGCCAGCTGCGGCCGAGCACGCTGCGCCGCGCGGCCGGGGCGTAGCGGTGGCGTTCCTCGATGAGGTGGGTCACGGCGACGGGCAGCCGCGCCTCGAACTCGTCGACGGGCAACAACAGCCCGGTCCGCCACGGCGTGACGAGGTCACGTGGACCGCCGGCGTCGGGGGCGATCACCGGCAGCCCCGACGCCAGCGCTTCCTGCACAACCTGGCAGAACGTCTCGTGCTCGCCGGTATGCACGAAGACGTCCATGCTCGCGTACGCCGCGGCGAGCTCGTCGCCGTAGAGCGCACCGGTGAAAACCGCTCGGGGCATTGCCGACCGGAGTCTTTTCTGGTCGACGCCATCGCCGACGATGACCACCTGCACGGCACCGCCGGCCGCCAGGGCGGTCAACCGCTCGACGTGTTTCTCCGGGGCGAGGCGGCCCACGAATCCGACGATCGGCTTGCCCCGCGGTGACCAGCGCCGCCGCAGTGCCGCACTGCGCGCCGACGGCGCGTACCGCAGCACGTCGACCCCGCGTGCCCATCGGTGGACCCTCGGGAAGCCGTGCGCGACCAGTGATTCGAGCGTGACGGTGGACGGCGCCAACGTCCGGTCGGCGAGGCCGTGCAGATGGCGAAACCACGCCCATGCCGCACGCGAGGTCATCGGAATGCCATAGCTGGCCGCGAAACCCGGCACGTCGGTCTGGTACACCGCGACCGTCGGGACGCCGAGCCGGCGCGCCGCCCGCAGCCCGCCGTAGCCGAGCAGTGCCGGTGACGCCAAATGCACCACATGCGGGTCGAATCCGCGCAGCACGCTGACCATGCGGGGCGTGGGCACACCGAGCGGCAACGTGGTCACCTTCGGGAACATGCGTGCCGGCACCCGATGGACGCGGATGCCGTCGTGGATTCGTTCCGCCCGAGGTTGCTTCGGCGGGTTGTCGGGTGCGATCACCAGGGCTTCGTGACCGGTCCGGCGCAAGTGCTCGAGGACGCGCAGCACCGAGTTGCTGACACCGTTGACATTGGGCAGGAACGATTCGGCGACGATCGCAACGCGCACCCCATCACAGTGTCAGCACCGGCTGTCGACAAGGTTGCCCGCGGGCATACGTCGCGCGAAATCTGCTGGTCGGACGGTTAGGACGGGAGTGTCACCGACACGCTTCCGGCCCGGTCGCGACGGTCCAGCCATCTGTCCGCCAGCGCGAGACCCGCCAGCGCGATCGCTGCAACCAGCCAGCCCACCACCGCGATCGATCCCGCCGGGATGATCGCCAGCCCGGCGTTGCGGTGCTGCACCCGGACCAGGTTCGGGTCGTTCTTGTCGTACTCGACGTAGATGCGCATGCCCGTCGACAGTTCGGACGGGTACAACACACCGAGCTCGGGTCGATAGGTGACCCGATCGGGTGTGACGAACTCGATGGTGGACCGCCGCGGCCCGGCGCTGAGCACCTCGGCCTGCGCCACCCCCATGTTGTGCTGGATCGCCAGGTCGTCGCGCCACGCACCAGCCACCAGTAGCACCGACTGCAAAGTGACCAGGCCGGCCACGATCAGCACCGCGCTACGCGCCCACCGCAACACCACTCTCGCCCCGGTTTTCGGCGGTTCATCGCTGCGGCCGTGGATCAGTATGCGCAGCAATGCTTTCGGAGAGATCACCGGGTCCGGAATCTCATAAAGCCGCCTTGATGGCGGCGTGCAGCTGTCGCAGCGACGACCGGTCCGCCTTGACCTCCAGCACCCGCAGGCCGGCCCCCGGTTCGTCGAGGGCGGCGTGCAGCTCGTCGACCTCGATCTGCCGGCTCTCGACGTGGTAGGCGCGACACAGCGCGCCGACGTCGACGTCGTGCGGGGTGCCGAAGACCCGCGAAGACACGTCGGAAAACCTGGGGTCGCCCTGTTCGAGTAGTTCGAAGATGCCGCCGCCGTTGTCGTTGGACACCACTATGGTCAGCCGGCGCGGCGTCGGCTCGGTGGGGCCGATCAGCAGTCCGGAGCTGTCGTGGACGAAGGTCAGGTCACCGATCAGCGCGACGGTGCGGGCGGGAGTGTCCGCGCCGCCGGTGCGCTCGTGCGCGAGAGCCGCCCCGATCGCGGTGGACACCGTCCCATCGATCCCCGCGACACCCCGGTTGGACCGCACCCCGATGCCCTTCGGGTTCAGGCCGACCAGTGCGACATCGCGGACGGGGTTGGACGCCCCGAGCACCAGTTGGTCACCGGGCCGCAGCGCGGCGACCACGGCCGCCGCGACGTGCAGGCCGGTGGTCAGCGGGTGCGCCGCGAGCTGACCGCGAACCGCCGCGAGCGCATGGCGGTTGACCTCGGCGCAGCGGTGCAGCCACGCGGGATGGGGCGCGCCGGTGGTCACCGCCCGGGTGCCGGTGGCCTGCGAGTTACCCGAGACGTCGGGCCAGCGCGGCCCGGTGGTCAGCGCATACACCGGCACCTGGGGGTCGGCCAGCAGCGCCGACACCGGGCGGTGCAGCGTGGGCCGGCCCAGCATGACGACCTGCTTCGGGCGCAGCAAGGGCAGCGCCAGCGGGTGCAGCGGGTTGGGCAGGCCGGAAAAACCGGAAAAACCGGAAAAACCGGAAAAAGACGTCGGCTCGGCGACGGTGGGTAACTGCGCCAGGTTGGGGTGCGCTCCGGCGCCGTGTCCGGCGATGACGACCGTGTCCTGCGTCAGGTCGATGTCGAGGGGCTGGTCGAAGGTGACGGGCGGCGTGTAGGTCCACGGCTTGCCGCCGGGCCGGCCGGGCGGGATCACCGCGCCGTGCGGCTCGGGATCGGGCACCAGCGGTTCGCGCAGGGGGATGTCGAAGTGCACCGGGCCGGCGTTGGCGGTGCGAGCGCCCGTGGCGGCGGCCAGCACCCGGCAGGTGGCCGAACGCCAGGTGGCGTTGAGCGCATCCAGGCGCTCGGGCGCGTCCTCGGCCAGGCCCAGGCTGATGGTGGCGCGGACCTGGGTGCCGAAGTAGCCCAGCTGTTCCATGGTCTGGTTGGCCCCGGTGCCGAGCAGTTCGTAGGGCCGGTTGGCCGACAGGACGATCAGCGGCACGCGCGCATAGTTGGCCTCGACTACCGCCGGGCCGAGATTGGCGACGGCGGTGCCCGACGTCATCGCGATGCAGACCGGCGCGCCGGCGCCGAGCGCCAGGCCGATGGCCAGATAACCGGCGGTGCGCTCGTCGATGCGGACGTGCAACCGGATGCGCCCGGCGCGGTCGGCATCCTGCAGGGCGAAGGCCAGCGGCGCGTTCCGCGACCCGGGGCACAGCACCGCGTCGCGGACGCCGCCGCGGATCAGCTCGTCGACGACGACGCGGGCCTGGGTCGTCGAGGGGTTCACCTCTCCAGATTGTCACAAGCGGGGATCAGCGCCGAAGACTGATCCACTTTGATCACACCAGTCACACCTGCCCCTGCGGATTGGTGCGCGACCGCTCGACAGAAACGGTATCGCCGGCGATATCGCTTTTCGGGATCGCTCACACCCTTGCGTTGGCGAAGAACTGCAGCGCCGCGCTGTTGACCGCCTGGGGCCGCTCGAGGAACCCGAGGTGCCCGGCATCGGGAATCTGCAGGTATCGGCCGCGGGGCATGGCGTCGGCGACCTCGCGGCCGAGGTGGGGCGGGGTCACCACGTCATCGGCGAAGCCGATCACCAGCACCGGCGCGGCGATGCTTCGGTACGCGGGTAGCCGGTTGGTCTGCGGGGAGACGTCCAGCTGGCAGCGCAGGCCCGGGGTTCGCTTGGTGGGCCACGCCTCGAACATCGCGATCCAGTCGGCGACGGCCTCGTCGTCGTTGAGTGTTTTGCGCGAAAAACTCTCGAGCAGGCGGTTCCTGGCGTCGACCGCGGGCGGGAGCTGGATTCCGGAGGCGTGCAGCTCGACCTCGGCGTCGTAGAAGAACTGGCGGGCACGGTCCAGGCGGCCCCGGGTGGCCATCAGCACCGCGGCGCTGACCAATTCGGGCCGCACCACCATGAGTTCCTGGGCGATGAACGAGCCCATGGACATCCCGACAATCCGCGCGGGGGCCGCGCCCAGCGACTCGATCAGCGCGGCGGTGTCGGCGAGCATGGTTTGCAGCGTGAAGCCGCCGGCATTTTCGGTCGCGTTGATGCCGCGGTTGTCGAAGGTGATGCAGCGATACCCGGCCGCCACGAACGCGGGGACTTGGTGGGGATGCCAGGTGCGCCCGGCGCCGCCGCGGCCGGCGATGAAAACGACGGGCTCGCCGGACCCGTTGTCGTCGTAGGCCAGGTTGATCACTCGGACGACGGTACAAGGACCGGGTAGCAGGCTTTGACGCGGTCGATCCACCACCGCCGTCGTTCGCGCGGCGCGGCCAGCGCCTGCAGCCGCGCCGGATCAGGCGTGACCGGCCCGACCGACAGGTTCCCGTCCACGGGCAGGGCGACGTCGGCCACATCTTCCAGGAACAATCCGCCGGTGCCCAGCCCGCAGGCGTAGCGCAAGATCGGCAACGCCGCCGCAGCCGTCAGGCCCGCGGCGATTCCCACCGCCGAATCGAGCGCGCTGGACACCACCACCGGGATGTCGATCTGCGCGGCGATGTCCAGCAGGGCCCAAACCCCGCCCAGCGGGGCCACTTTCAGCACGGCGATATCGGCGGCGCGGGCGCGGACCACGGCCAGCGGGTCGTCGGCCTTGCGGATGCTTTCGTCGGCGGCGATCGGCACGTCGGGCATGCCTGGGTGCCGGCGCAGCGCGGCGAGCTCCGCGACGGTCGCACACGGTTGTTCGAGGTACTCCAGCGGGCCGTCGGCGGTCAGCGCCGCCGCCGCCCGTGCCGCCTCGTCGACGCTCCAACCGCCGTTGGCGGCCACCCGCACCACGGGGACGAGTTCGCGCACCGCGTTGACCCGTGCGACGTCGTCGGCCAGCGTCTGGCCCGGCTCGGCGACTTTCACCTTGGCGGTGCGGGCCCCCGGGAACCGGGCCAGGACCTCGCCCACCTGCGCGGCGGGCACCGCCGGCACGGTGGCGTTGATCGGGATGCGGTCGCGCCGCGGCGGCGGCGGCTCGCGGTAGGCGGCCTCGATACCCGACGCCAGCCAGGCCGCCGCCTCGACCGGCCCGTATTCGGGGAACGCCCCGAACTCGCCCCACCCGGCGGGACCCTCGATCAGCGCGACCTCGCGGGTGGTGATGCCGCGGAACCGGACCCGCATCGGCAGCGCGACGACGTGCAGCCGCTCCAGCAGGTCGGCCAGCGGCGGCCTCACCGGCCGTGGACCCGGCGGCCCGCCAGATACGTCGCGCGCACCTCCAGGCCGGCGATGCGCTCCGGCGCCACCGTGCGGGGATCGGCCGACAGCACCACCATGTCGGCGTACTTGCCGACTTCCAGCGAGCCGGTCACGTAGTCGGCGAACAGCTGCCAGGCCGCGTCGATGGTCTGCGCGCGGATCGCCTCCATCAGCGGATGGCCGTGCGCCTCAACGAATCCGGGCATGACGCAACCGTCACCGACGTCGACGGTCTGGGTGTCCGGGCCGATCAGCCCGGCGACATCCGAGCGGCTGCCGACGGCGACGATGCGGCCGTCGGCGACGGCGAGCGCCTCGGCCGTCGGCCGTTTCTCGTCGACGGTCAGTACGGTTCCGGTGACGACGAGCTCAGCGTGCGCCATGAGCGGAAATCGTAATGCCGTGAGGGTGTGGCTGACCGGAATTGCAACACGTTCTAGTCTTGCCAACATGAGTGACGAGTTGCTGCGCCATCCCATTCATTCCGGACACCTGACAGTCGGTGCGCTCAAGCGCAACAAGAACAAGCCGGTACTGCAGCTGGGCGACACCACCCTGACCGGTGGTCAGCTCGCCGAGCGCATCAGCCAGTACATTCAGGCGTTCGAGGCGCTCGGGGCGGGCACCGGCGCGACCGTCGGGCTGCTGTCGCTGAACCGGCCCGAGGTGCTGATGATCATCGGCGCCGGCCAGACCCAGGGTTACCGGCGCGTGGCCCTGCACCCGCTGGGCTCCCTGGACGACCACGCCTACGTGCTGGATGACGCGGGCGTGACGTCGCTGATCATCGACCCCAACCCGATGTTCGTCGAGCGGGCGCTGGGCCTGCTGGAGAAGGTGCCCGGCCTCAAGCAGGTCCTGACCATCGGCCCGGTCCCCGAAGCGCTGGGCGATGCCGCGGTGGACCTGGTGGCCGAAGCCGCCAAGCATGCGCCCAAGCCGTTGGTGGCGGCCGACCTTCCGCCCGATCACATCGGCGGGCTGGCCTACACCGGCGGCACCACCGGCAAGCCCAAGGGCGTGCTGGGCACCGCGCAGTCGATCACCACGATGACCACGATCCAGCTCGCCGAGTGGGAATGGCCGGAGAACCCGCGCTTCCTGATGTGCACCCCGCTGTCGCACGCCGGGGCGGCGTTCTTCGTGCCGACGATCATCAAGGGCGGCGAGCTGGTCGTGCTGACCAAGTTCGACCCGGCTGAGGTGCTGCGGGTGATCGAGGAGCAGAAGATCACCGCGACCATGCTGGTGCCGTCGATGATCTACGCGCTGATGGACCACCCGGATTCACACACCCGCGACCTGTCCTCGCTGGAGACAGTCTATTACGGCGCCTCGGCGATGAACCCGGTTCGGCTGGCCGAGGCCATCCGCCGCTTCGGGCCGATCTTCGCCCAGTACTACGGGCAGTCCGAAGCCCCGATGGTGATCTCCTACCTGGCCAAGAAGGACCACGACGAGAAGCGGCTCACCTCCTGCGGGCGGCCCACCCTGTTCGCCCGCACGGCACTGCTGGGTCCCGATGGAGTGCCGGTGCCGCAGGGCGAGATCGGCGAGATCTGCGTGTCCGGGCCGCTGCTTTCCGGCGGGTACTGGAACCTGCCGGAGGAGACGGCCAAGACGTTCAAAGGCGGCTGGCTGCACACCGGTGACATGGCCCGCGAGGACTCCGACGGCTTCTGGTTTATCGTCGACCGGGTCAAGGACATGATCGTCACCGGCGGATTCAACGTGTTCCCGCGCGAGGTCGAGGACGTCGTCGCCGAGCACCCGGCCGTCGCGCAGGTGTGCGTGATCGGCACGCCGGACGACAAGTGGGGCGAAGCCGTCACCGCGGTGATCGTGCTGCGACCCGACCATCCCTGCGACGAGGAGTCGGTGGCGCGGGTGACCGTCGAGATCCAGTCCGCGGTCAAGGAGCGCAAGGGTTCGGTGCAGTCGCCCAAGCAGGTGATCGTCGTCGAGTCGGTGCCGGTGACCGCGCTCGGCAAGCCGGACAAGAAGGCCGTCCGGGCGCGGTTCTGGGAGGGCGCCGACCGCGCGGTGGGCTGAGTTCTTTCGCCGAGCGTCACGCCAGCGTGGCACCTCGCGGCGAGCGCCGCTCTGGCGTGACGCTCGGCTGCACCCTTCCGGGAGGCGGCGATTGCCTGACTACTGTGGCAGTCATGGCACGAGGTCCGGGCCCGCGTCTGGCTCATGAGGTGGGTGCGGGCTCGTGAAGGACGGCCGCCCCGACGACTTCGAGGCTTTGGCCGGGCGCTGTGCGGCGTTCGGCTTCGAGCCGTTTTAGGAGCAAGAACTTTGACCGACAACCCCTTTGACGCCCAGGCTTGGCGAACTGTCGACGGGTTCGCCGACCTGACGGACATCACCTACCATCGCCACGTCGACGACGCCACCGTGCGGGTGGCGTTCAACCGCCCCGAAGTGCGCAACGCGTTTCGGCCGCACACCGTCGACGAGCTGTACCGGGCGCTCGACCACGCCCGGATGTCCCCCGACGTGGGCGTGGTGCTGCTGACCGGCAACGGACCCTCGCCGAAGGACGGCGGCTGGGCGTTCTGCTCGGGCGGTGACCAGCGCATCCGCGGGCGCTCCGGCTATCAATACGCAAGCGGAGACACGGCGGACACGACTGACGCGGCCCGTGCCGGCCGGTTGCACATCCTCGAGGTGCAGCGGCTCATCCGCTTCATGCCCAAGGTGGTCATCTGCCTGGTCAACGGCTGGGCGGCCGGCGGCGGGCACAGCCTGCACGTGGTCTGCGACCTCACCCTGGCCAGCCGCGAACACGCGCGCTTCAAGCAGACCGACGCCGACGTAGGCAGCTTCGACGGCGGCTACGGCAGCGCGTATCTGGCGCGGCAGGTGGGCCAGAAGTTCGCCCGTGAGATCTTCTTCCTCGGCCGCACCTACACCGCCGAGCGGATGCACCGCATGGGCGCGGTCAACGAGGTCGTCGACCACGCCGACCTGGAGCGTGTGGCGGTGCAGTGGGCGGCCGAGATCAACGCGAAATCGCCCCAGGCGCAACGCATGCTGAAATTCGCGTTCAATCTGCTCGACGACGGGCTGGTGGGCCAGCAGCTGTTCGCCGGCGAGGCCACCCGGCTGGCGTACATGACCGACGAGGCCGTCGAGGGCCGCGACGCGTTCCTGCAGAAGCGCCAACCGGACTGGAGCCCTTTCCCCCGCTATTTCTGAGCCGGGCCTGAGCCGGGCCTGAGCCGGGCGTCACGCCAGGGTGACGCCGGCCCGCGAGCGTCGCGCCAGTGTGACGGTCGGCGCCCCGACGGCACCCGCCTAGACTCCTCACCTGTGAGCAAAAGTCCGCTGCGCCGGATCACCGACCAGATCGTGCTGGCGACCATGCGACCGCCGATCTCCCCACAGGTGCTGGTCAACCGGCCCGCAATCAAGCCCGTCGACCTGGACGGCAAGCGCGTCCTGCTCACCGGGGCCTCGTCGGGCATCGGCGAGGCCGCGGCCGAACAGTTCGCACATGAAGGCGCCACCGTGGTCGTCGTCGCGCGCCGCGGGGATCTGTTGGACGCGCTGGCCGACCGGATCACCAAGGCCGGCGGCACCGCCATGTCGATGCCGTGCGACGTCTCCGACATGGACGCCGTCGACGCGCTGGTAGCCGACGTCGACCGCCGCATCGGCGGGGTCGACATCCTGATCAACAACGCCGGCCGGTCCATCCGCCGGCCGCTGGCCGAGTCGCTGGAACGCTGGCATGACGTGGAGCGGACCATGACGCTCAACTACTACGCGCCGCTGCGGCTGATCCGCGGGTTCGCGCCCGGCATGCTCCAACGCGGCGACGGCCACATCATCAACGTCTCGACGTGGGGCGTGCTGTCGGAGGCCTCACCGCTGTTCTCGGTGTACAACGCCTCCAAGGCCGCGCTGTCGATGGTGAGTCGGGTCGTCGAAACGGAGTGGGGCACCAGGGGTGTGCATTCGACGACGCTGTACTACCCATTGGTGGCAACGCCGATGATCGCACCGACAAAGGCCTACGAGGGGATGCCGGCGCTGACCGCCGAAGAGGCAGGCGAGTGGATGATCACCGCCGCGCGCACCCGGCCGGTCCGCATCGCGCCGCGGATGGCGATCGCGGCCAAGGCGTTGGACACTTTCGGCCCCCGCTTCGTCAACACGCTCATGCAGCGGCAAAGGATCCAGCCGAACGGCGATAGCGGTAGCTGAACCGGCTCGTGTGATAGACACGAGCACATGGAGATCCTGGCCAGCCGGATGCTGCTTCGGCCCGCGGACTACGAGCAATCGCTGAGGTTCTACCGCGACCAGATCGGCCTGGCGATTGCGCGCGAATACGGTGCGGGCACCGTGTTTTTCGCGGGCCAGTCGCTGCTGGAGCTGGCCGGCTTCGGCTCCCCGGACCACTCCCGGGGCCCGTTTCCGGGGGCGCTCTGGCTTCAGGTCCGCGACATCGAAGCAACCCAGGCCGAGCTGCGGGGTCGCGGGGTGGCCATCGCCCGGGAGCCGCGCCGCGAGCCGTGGGGACTGCACGAGATGCACGTGACGGATCCCGACGGGGTAACGCTTATTTTCGTGGAGATTCCGCGGGACCACCCGCTGCGCCGCGACACCCGCGGTGACCGCGGCGGAACGTCGGGTTAACTGCCAAGTAACATCTGGCGACGCGCCGCGTTTAGGCTCTCCGTGCAGTCGACAATGCAATTTCGCTACCACCAGAATTAGGCACTGTGGACATTCAACTGTTCCTCTTGGTCATCGTCGTCATCACGGCGCTGGCATTCGATTTCACCAACGGCTTTCATGACACCGGCAACGCCATGGCGACCTCCATCGCCAGCGGCGCGCTCAAGCCGAAGGTAGCCGTCATCCTGGCCGGCCTGCTCAACCTGGTGGGCGCATTCATGTCCACCGCCGTCGCGGCCACCATCGCCAAAGGCTTGATCGACGGGCACATCGTGACGCTGGAACTGGTGTTCGGCGGCTTGGTTGGCGGCATCGTCTGGAACCTGCTGACCTGGCTGCTCGGCATTCCGTCGAGTTCGTCGCATGCGCTGATCGGCGGCGTCGTCGGGGCCACCATCGCCGCGGTCGGCGGGCACGGGGTGATCTGGAAGGGCGTGGTGTCCCACGTGCTCATCCCGGCCGTGGTGGCCGCAATCCTGTCCATCGCCGTCGGGGCGATCGCGACCTGGCTGGTCTACCGGGTCACCCGCGGCCTCGATTCCAAACGCACCGAGGCCGGGTTCCGGTACGGCCAGTGGGGCTCGGCGTCGTTGGTGGCGCTGGCGCACGGCACCGGCGACGCCCAGAAGACGATGGGCATCATCTTCCTGGCACTGATGTCCTACGGCTCGCTCAGCAAGAGCGCCGTGGCGCCGCCGCTGTGGGTGATCGTGGCCTGCGCGGTGTCGATGGCGCTGGGCACCTACCTGGGCGGTTGGCGGATCATCCGCACCCTGGGCAAGGGGCTCGTCGAGATCAAAACGCCGCAGGGCATGGCCGCCGAGTCGTCTTCGGCCGCGGTTATCCTGTTGTCCACCCACTTCGGTTACGCGCTGTCGACGACGCAGGTGTGCACCGGTTCGGTGCTGGGCAGCGGGCTGGGCAAGCCCGGCGGCGAGGTGCGCTGGGGTGTGGCGGGGCGGATGGCCGTCGCGTGGCTGGTGACGCTTCCCATGGCCGGGTCGGTCGGGGCGGTCACCTACTGGATCGTGCACCTCATCGGGGGGTACCCGGGCGCGATCATCGGCTTCGGCCTGCTCGTGGCAATCTCCGCCTTCATCTACATCCGGTCACGCAAGGTGAAGGTCGACCACACGAACGTCAACGCCGAGTGGGAAGGCAGCCTCACCGCCGGTCTGGACGTTGCGGGGGACGGCAGGCCGCCCTCCGACACCTCAGCCAGGCCAGGCAGCGGAACCACGTCCCACTCCGACACGCAACTCTCGGGGAGCGCCTCATGAGCCAATTTGGCGACTGGTTCAACTATCAGGCCAGCTTGAAGATCTTGCTGTATAGCGTGCTGATCGGTGCCATTCTGCCGGGGCTGTTCGCGCTGGGGATCCGGTTCCAAGCCGTCGGGAACGGGCAGGTCAGCGCGGACGGGGGCCCGGAACACAAGAATCCGGCGCTGGTGGCGATCGCCTGGGCGATCTACGCGCTGGTGACCGCGGTGATCATCCTCGCCCTGCTGTACATCTCCCGCGACTTCATCGCACACCAAACAGGTCACCCCTTCCTGGGAGCCAAACCTAGGTAGCGCCACGTAGAATGTGATGTCGTCCCCCGCATACCGAGCCCACGGCCGGAGTCGCAGCCAAGTGAACGGATTCCTCAGTTCGATCGTTTCGTGGCTGCGCGCGGGCTATCCGGAGGGCGTGCCACCGACCGACACCTTCCCGGTGCTCGCGCTGCTGGCCCGCCGGTTGTCCCACGACGAAGTGATGGCAGTGGCTGCGGAGCTGATCCGGCGCGGAGAGTTCGACGACGTCGACATCGGCGTGCTGATCACCCAAATCACCGACGACCTGCCATCGCCGGCCGACATCGAGCGGGTGCGGGAACGGTTGGCCGCTAAGGGCTGGCCGTTCGATCAAGCCCACGAAGCTTAGATTCGTAGGGGCCCACGATGCCTGAGGATCCCAGATAGCCGTCCTGCGCGCGCTCAGCGTCCCTCCCGGCTCGGCCGCCTTCTCGCTGATGCCCGCCCTGGAGCGGGTGCTCGCCGGCCGGGACAACGCGCTGGTCCCGCTTTCCCCCGACGACGACCACACGCCGGGCGGCTTGCGGGTCGGCGAGGAGATCGACGACGACGTGGCGCTGGTGGCGACGACGTCGGGAACCACCGGCACCCCGAAGGGCGCCATGCTGACCGCCGCCGCGCTGACCGCCAGCGCGGCGGCCACCCACGACCGCCTCGGCGGGCCCGGCCGATGGCTGCTGGCGTTGTCGCCCCACCACATCGCCGGGGTGCAGGTGTTGGTCCGAAGCGTGCTCGCCGGCACGGTCCCCGTCGAGCTGGATGTCTCCGGTGGCTTCGACATCACCGAATTGCCCGCTGCCGTGCAACGGTTGGGATCCGGGCGGAGATACACCGCGCTGGTCGCCGCGCAGCTGGCCAAGGCGCTCACCGATCCCGCCGCCGCCGGAGCGCTCGCGGAGTTGGACGCCGTGCTGCTGGGCGGCGGGCCGGCGTCGAAGCCGGTCCTCGACGCGGCCGCCGCGGCGCGGATCAGGGTGGTAGCCACCTACGGGATGAGCGAGACCGCGGGCGGCTGTGTGTACGACGGCGTTCCGCTCGACGGGGTGCTGGTCCGGGTGGCGGCCGACGGGCGCATCGCCATCGGCGGTGCGACGGTGGCCAAAGGCTACCGCAACCCGGTCGATCCCGACCCGTTCGCCGAGCCCGGCTGGTTTCGCACCGACGACCTCGGCGCCATCGACGACACGGGCGGAGCGGGCGTGCTGACCGTGCTCGGCCGCGCCGACGACGCGATCAGCACGGGCGGGCTGACCGTGCTTCCCCAGCCGGTCGAGGCTGCCCTGGTAACCCATCCTGCGGTCGGCGACTGTGCGGTCTTCGGCCTCGCCGACACGCGGCTCGGGCAGCGGGTGGTGGCCGCGATCGTGGTGAACGACGGGTACCGACCCCCGCCGCTGCAGGAACTGCGATCCCACGTGGCACGCACCTTGGCGGTCACGGCCGCGCCACGAGAACTGCACGTCGTCGACGCTCTGCCCCGGCGCGGCATCGGCAAGGTCGACAGGAAGGCACTGGCGCGCCGGTTCGCCGGCGATCAATAGGCTGGTCCATCGTGGGGATCAGCCGGCGGATGGCCTCGCGGGAGGCCTTCGCGGCCGCGGCCGCGGCCGCGCTCGTGGCGGCCGCGTTCGTGTTGCCGAGATTGCACTGGGGCGTGAAGCCGCGGCTCGACGTCGGTCCGGAGCGATTCGCCACCCATGCGGGAGCCGCACCGATCTTCGGGGCGTGGGAGTTCCACGCCGGCTGGGGCACCGGGCCGGCCATTCTCATCGCCGTGGCCGCCGTGGTGTGGGGACCGACTGTCGTGCAGCGTCTTTCGTGGCGGGCGCTGACGCTGGGCACGTGGGCCACCGCGTGCGCGTGGGCGTTCGCGCTGGCGATGATCGACGGTTGGCAACGCGGCTTCGCCGGGCGGCTGACCACCCGGGACGAATACCTGTGGCAGGTGCCGAGCATCACCGACATCCCGGCCGCGGTGCGCGGCTTCTCCAGCCGGATCCTCGACTATCAGCCCAACTCGTGGACCACCCACGTCTCGGGTCATCCGCCGGGCGCGCTGCTGACGTTCGTCTGGCTGGACCGCGCCGGCCTGCACGGTGGCGCATGGGCCGGCCTGCTGTGCCTGCTGGTCGGGTCCAGCGCCGCGGCCGCCCTGGTGATCGCCGTCCGCGCGCTGGCCGATGAGCAGACCGCGCGCCGCGCCGCGCCGTTCGTCGCGGTGGCGCCGACGGCTATCTGGGTGGCGGTGTCCGCCGACGGGTACTTCGCCGGCGTGGCGGCGTGGGGACTCGCGTTGTTGGCCGGGGCGGTGCACCGCCCCGGCCGGTTTCCCGCACTGATTGCGGCCGCCGCCGGGCTGCTGCTCGGCTGGACCGTCTTCCTCAGCTACGGCCTCATCCTGCTGGGGCTACCGGCGGCGGCGGTGCTGGTGTCCTCGAACAGCTGGCGTGCGACCCTGCGGGCGCTGGGCCCGGCGGCAATCGCCGCGGCGGCGGTGGCGGTGGCGTTCGCCGTCGCCGGTTTCTCCTGGTTCGACGGCTACACCCCTGTCCAGCAAAGATATTGGCAGGGCATCGCAAAGTACCGGCCGTTTCAGTACTGGAGCTGGGCCAACCTTGCCTGCGTGGTATGCGCCATCGGGTTGGGCAGTGTCGCCGGGATCAGTCGCGTGTTCGACTGGTTTTCCGGTAACCCCGCGATCCGTCGCCGCTCCGGTTTCCACCTGGTGCTGCTGGCGATGCTGGCCGCGATCGCGTGCGCGGACCTGAGCATGCTCAGCAAGGCGGAGGTGGAACGGATCTGGCTGCCGTTCACCGTCTGGCTCACCGCGGCGCCCGCGCTGCTGCCGGTGCGGTCGCACCGAATGTGGCTGGCGCTCAATGCTGCCGGGGCCCTGCTGGTGAACACGGTGATCCTGACCAACTGGTAGTTCACCGCGATGTCCCCGCCTAAAGCCCGGCCGCCCGGGTGACGCGAGTGAAGCGACTACCGGGCCGGCAAGCCTCGCGCACCGGGGCGACGTCGTCCGCAACGTCGATGTCGGCCAGCGGTTGCAGGCGGGTTACGTCGATACCGTTGTCGCGCAACGACTGTAACGTCAGCTCCCCGGTGTCGGGCTGCGACATCGGGATGGCGCGCAGGCATTCGGCCATCGCCGGCGCCGCCACCCCGAGCACCCACCAACCGCCGTCGTGCGCCAACCCCAGCACGGCCGGCGCGTCCAGCAGTTCGCGCGCACACCCGGCCAGCAGTTCGGCGGTGACCTGCGGGGTGTCCATCCCGATCTGCAGCACCGGATACCCGTCCGCCGAATCGGCGTGGGCGTTGGCGAGCCGGTCAGCGAACCTGTCACCACGCTGCGGAATCAGCGCGAACGACTCCAGCCGCTGCCGGATCTCGGCGCCGCCCGCGGCGGCGCCGAGATCCCCGGTGAAGGCCACCACCCGCCCGGCCACCGGCGCGGCGGCCCCCCCGCCAACGGGG
>Ga0080006_1141340_pt1 | contig 29297 bp, 32 predicted proteins | sample RS3BMetagenome_FD_69209 | JGI IMG/M metagenome (GOLD analysis project Ga0080006, IMG submission 69209) | Ferric oxide microbial mat and aquatic microbial communities from Rainbow Spring, Yellowstone National Park, USA - RS3B (SPADES... ...
GGCCCTCTCGCCTCGCCGGTAGTCGGTGTGAAAGGGGATGCACCAGCAGCCGCCGTAGATCCCGTTGTTGCGCTCGACCAGGTCGGCGAAGGCGTCCCAGGTGGCCGGCTCGAGCCGTCCGGTCGTGAAGTGGTGGGTGCTGGTCGATCGGTGGTCAGATGCTTCAGGCACGGGCTATGCCGTCCAGGAGGTCGGCGACCTCACCCGGCCGCGTGAACATCGGCCAATGCCCGGAGTCGATGTCCACATAGCTGACGTGCCGGGCCCGTGCGAGTTCTGGCACCTTGCCTCCTTCGATCCACTCCCTGGCCTGGGCGGGCGAGAACTCGGGGCAGACAAGTGTGACGGGCACCTCGTATCGCCGATCATCGGTCAGCCGGACGATTCCCTTGGTGACCCGGTCGGGCACCGGTAGGGCCCGAGCCGCGATCGCCGCTCGCTTGGTCGCGTCGAGATCTGCAGTGTCGGGATCGTCGAACGCCTCCCACCCGGGGAACGGCACCACTGTTCCCACCACCGGGAAGAAGTCCGCGTAGGTGGCGCCGTCAGCGGACGGGAAGCCGCCGATCATCACCACCCGTGCGACCTTGTGCGGCCGGGCGTCGGCCGCCATCCAGGCGAGCGTGCTCGCAGCCGAGTGACCCACGACCACGACCAGGTCGTCAGCGGCATCGATGGCAGTGACCAGGGCCGCAACCTGATCGCCGAGCGTGGCAGTTTCCGGCGAAGCCCCTTGCCCGGGAAGCGAGATCGCGGTCGGCTCGTCGCCGAGCTCTCGCAGGCGTGCCGCGACATCGTCCCATGCGGACGCGTCGAGCCAGAGACCAGCTATGAGGAGGATGTGCATCGTCTTGGGGCTCCTTTCCAGTCCTGTCCGGTGTCGCCTGGCAGACAGCCCCGGACCCCGTTCATCATCGCCATGATAGATGCGTAAGCGGACGAAAGACTTCCGGTTTGCAATCAGGGCAGCGTAACCTTGGAGGATGACATCGACGGCGAGCCCCACGGCGCGCGCACTCCAGACGCTCGAGATACTTCAGCTCCGACCCCAGACGACGGCTGATGAGATCGCGGAGAGGCTCGGGGTGAGCGGGAGGGCCGCGCGCCGCTACATTGAGATCCTGAGAGAGGCGGGCGTGCCGATCGAGTCCTCACGAGGCCGATACGGTGGCTACAGGATCGATCGCGGGACACGTTTGCCGCCAGTAGTATTCACCGAAACCGAGGCGTTGGGGCTCGTGATGGCGGTCCTGGAGAGCCATCCGGAAGCCGTCGGCAACGACGAGCTAATCGGCTCGGCGCTGACCAGTGTGATTCGAGCACTTCCCCAGAACGTCGGCCGCCAAGCGGCGGCGCTGCGCGAGTACGCTGCCGCGGCGCCCGGCCACCACGTCACCCATCCGGATCCAGCCATCACCAGCGCGCTGATCGCCGCCGTTGCGTCGCATCGCCGGATTCAGCTGCAGTACCGGAGCGAAGCCGGCAACGAGTGGCAGGAGCTGGCCGATCCTTGGGCGGCCGTGGTCCGGCACGGTCGCTGGTATCTCCTCTGCCACTCCCACCATTCGGGAGCGACCCGAACCTACAGAATCGACCGGATCCGCGCCGCCACTCCGACCGCCGATGTCTTCGAACCGCCCGAGGACTTGGATCCGGTGGCGCTGCTAGAGGAGCATTTGGGGCGCGGGTGGGAGTTCCCCACCCGGGTGACCTTCGAAGCCCCCTTGTGCGAAGTCGAAAGGTGGGTCCGCCCTCCCATGGGATGCCTTGAGCGATGCGGTGATGGGTGCACTCTTGTCGGCAGCACGAACAACCCGGCCATGTACGTCAGCGAGTGGCTCGCCAGTATTCCGCTCCGTTTCCGAGTCGACGGTGGCCCTGAGCTCCGCGCTGCGATGGCGGCGCTGACTTCTCGCCTGGCTGCTTCCATAGAGGCCTGACGGAAAGGTTGGCATCGGGGTCCCCCGGGCCGGCCAACGGCCTGCGCAGCCTCTGGAGAGGCAGAGCGCCAGAGAGGAAACGGCCAATCGCATCGATGGCCGGCGATCCGATTGAACGTGAATGAGTCGCTTGGGCGGATAGTTGGCCGCGAAGAACGTCGTCCGGGCCCCGTCAGAAGATGGCGTGCCGCAGCCGGTTGGGTCGCCGGGCGTTGCAGCTGATCGATTGGAAAGTGGCCGCTCGTCGAGAGGTGACGGGGCCTGCGGTTCCACTCCCTCCACCGCGCGAAGCCCGGGCAGCGGCGATCGGAGGGAGGGCGCGGCCGGGCTGCTCCATGAGCGCACCAGGTCCGAACGCCCGTCTGCCAGCGAGCGCGGCCGACCAGAGGAGCTGGCGAAGTGGGATCTGCCGGACTTTGAAGCCAGAAGCTAACATCCGGCCGGTGCCAACCTCTCAGGCTCAGGCCATCGCCGACCTAGAGCTATTGGACGGGCAGTACCAAGTCCTGCTCACGGTTTTAGTTGGCGCCGGCTGGGAGCGTCCGGGCACCATTGGCGGCGGTGACTGGTCCCTCCGCGACCTGGTCGGCCACATCTTGAGCTGGGAGGAGCTTGCTCTGGCGGCCATTTCTGCCGCCGAAGCCGATCGGCCGCCGCTCCTGCCCGATGGGGACATCGACGAGATCAACCGGGAGATGGTGGAGCGCCAGGGCCAGTTGTCTCTGGCGGACCTGCGCCTTTTCGCAGAGGCGTGTCGCACCAGCTGACCAGCCCCGAACATGGGCGTCCGGCTGCCCCGCTGACACCCTGGGCTGCTCCATATGTCAGTGGCGGTGGGCGGGCTCAAACCGCGGACTCGGATGCTCTGTCCGAGCAGCGCCTTAGAGACGCTGGGGATGGATCCAAAGGAGCAGAGGCTCCGGCTCGGTTCCCACCCGTAGGATCCCATTGAGGCATCGGCCGGGAGTGGACATCGTGCGGAGTGGCGGGAGGAGGGCCGCAGCAGCTATGCCGCACAGGAGCTCGCGCTGCCGGCGGGACGGGATCGCGACCTCTATTCGCTGACGGAGCGAGCCATGCGGAAGCGGGGGGTGTGGCGGTCACGGCGACGGCGTCGTCCACTCTCCTCAGCTCATCAAAGCTTAGCGCGGCCCCGGGCACCAGCAGCAGGTGGTCCGGATGAACGCGATCTCTCCCAGGTAGTTGCGCCTGAGCGTCGCGAGCTCATCTGCTTTGCGGCCCTGAGTTCGAGGGGGCGTGTCCCGCGGCGGCAAAAGTCCGATGATCTATGCCATGACCCCCTTCACCCCCGAGCTGGCGCGAGTGATGACCCCGCGGGCTGGCGATCTGGCGCCGATTCTCTTCTGGAAGCATTTCCGACAAGACTCCGCAGGGCAGCTGGCCGCGACCACCGCCAGCTTCTACCGCGAGCACGACCTGGTGGCGGTGAAGCTGATGCCCGACATACCGATCCTGTTCGAGGACTTCTCGCTCAACTCCTTCCGGCCGTTGCGCCACCTGAGATCCTTCGGGGACGCCGTCCAAGTTGGTCGCGCTGGGGAGTACCTGCGCTGTGTGGAGCTCCTTCGACGCCAGCTGGAGCCCTCGGACGTGCTGCTGGCAACCCTCTTCTCGCCTCTGGGCCTGGTTGGTCTGTGGTCGGGCCAAGAGGGGGTGAGGGAGTTGCTGCGGGAGCCCAGGGCGTCTGCCCACGAGGTTCTAGCGGCGCTGGGAGGGCTTGTCGCTCAGCTGGGTCGGTACTGCCTGAGCGCGGGCGCGGATGGGATCTACTACTCCTGTTGGGGCCAGGATGTGCTCTCGGAACAGGAGTACTCGGAGTTTGGCGTGCCCTATGACCTGATGGGCCTCCGGGGTGCCCAGGGTGCCTCGGTGCGAATGCTGCACATACACGGAGGCCTCCATCACCATGTGGAGCGCTACGCCGCGTATCCGGTCGATGCCATCGGCTGGAGTGAGCAGGAGAGTTCAGTTACCTTGGTCCAGGGCGGGAGCGCCCTACCCGGTCGCATCATGATGGGCGGCCTTTCCGAGGTGACGGCGGCCATGGCCGGAGCGGCCGAGAGGTCGCACGTGCTGGAGTTGCAAGGTCGGCTGGGAGATAGGCTGCTGGTGGCGCCAGGGTGTTCGCTGCCGGACGAGATTTCGCCCGCCGCCCTGGCCAGCCTGCGCCAGCTGGTCAGGGTGGCGGCGACCTGAGGCGGCTCCGCAATCCTCTGAACAAGTTGTGGCTCAGTGCGAGATCTAGACCAGACCCAGAAGCCCTTGCTGATCCTGGTCAGGGTGCGCCCAGGGAGCGACGCCCAGGGGGTGGGCGGAAGCTGGGGTGGCGGTTCCTCCCGGCAGCTGATCGGGAGGGTGACCGGGCCGGCCGCGATGGCCATCTGAATCGGGTCGCAGCAACATTGCTTGGGGAGGCGCTGCCCTCGTCCGAGGCGCCTGCTTCGCCCCCCCCTGGGCATTGTTCCACGGCTGAGCTCGAGGCTGCCAACCACCATGACAAGGCTCAGCTCTGGTAGCTGCTTCACTCCAGCCAGAGGCTCTGCAACATCCGGGGTCGTTCAGCTCAGTTGGCCGCAAGAACCGGTCTTGCGGCAGCCTCTAAGCTCACGAGCGCTCTCGATCGGGCTGTCAACGATGAGGTCGAAGCCTTCGTCGTAAGATATGCTGACTTGCGAATGTGCAAATAAGTTCTCAGGAGCGGCCCATGAGATATGACCTGGCGATAGTCGGTTCCGGCGGCGCGGGTTTCGCGGCCGCGATAGCGGCCAGAAGCAGGGGATTGGCCGTTCTCATGATCGAGTCCGGCACCGTCGGCGGGACCTGCGTCAACGTGGGCTGCATCCCCTCCAAGGCGCTTCTGGCAGCCGGTGAGGCCCGCGAGGTCGCTCTCGAGCAGCGATTCCCCGGGATCGTCACCCAGGCGAGCCCGGTGAATATGCCGGCTCTCATCGCCGGCAAACGGCGGATCGCCGAGTCCATGCGGCAGGAGAAGTACCTTGACCTGTCTCAGAGCTACGGTTGGGAGATCAGGCGGGGGAGGGCCAAGTTCGGACTCGGACCGGTCCTGGAGGTGGGCGGCGAGCGGATCGAGGCCGAAACTTACCTGGTCGCGACCGGGTCTTCGCCCTGGGTCCCACCCGTGGAGGGGCTGACCGGTGGTCCCTACCTCACCTCCACCACAGCTCTGGAGCTTGACCGGGTCCCGGATTCTCTGCTGGTGGTTGGCGGAAACTACGTCGGACTGGAGTTGGGCCAACTGTTCGCTCGCCTGGGTAGCAGGGTGACCTTGGTCGAGGCGCTGCCTCGACTGGCGCCCGGCGAAGAACCGGAGATCTCCGCCGGGATCGCAGAGGTGCTGGCTGACGAGGGGCTTGAGACCCTGGTCTCCGCTCCCCTGGACGAGGTCAGCTGGGAGGGGAACCGTCCCCGGATCCGACTCGCCGGCGCGGCCCAGAGGGACGTGAGTGCGGAGATGCTGCTGATGGCGACCGGCCGCCGACCCAACACCTCGGATCTGGGCCTGGAGGAAGTGGGGGTGGAACTCGGACCACTGGGCGAGGTCGTGGTGGACTCCGAGCTGCGGACCGCCAATGCGCGGATCTGGGCTGCCGGAGACGTCACCGGGGCACCCCAGTTCGTGTACGTGGCCGGTGCCCACGGCACAGCGGTCGTGGAGAACGCCTTCTTCGCGGGGATGCGGCAGATGGACTACCGGCACCTTCCGCGAGTCACGTTCACCTCTCCAGCCATCGCCGCGGTCGGGCTCACGGACCAGGAGGCGGTTGACTCGGGAGTCCAGTGCACCTGCTCGGTGCTGCCGCTCGCCTACTTGCCCCGTGCCATTGTCAACCGCGACACCAGGGGCCTGGTCAAGATCGTCGCCGACGCCGCATCACGGCGGGTTTTGGGGATCCACATTCTGGCTGAGGGCGCGGGCGACATGGTGCTGGCGGCCACCTATGCTCTGGAGGCCGGGATGACCGTGGAGCAGTTGGCAACTACCTGGTGCCCCTACCTCACCATGGCGGAGGGGATCAAGCTGGCGGCTCAGGCTTTTGACCGCGATGTCAGGCAGCTGTCATGCTGCGCGGCATGACGATGGCCTATGCGCTTGCAGCCAGGACGAAGAACGCTGAGCAGGTCGGTTTGGAGCTGCTGGCGCGCTTCTACCGGGCGATGGGTGATCCCACCAGGCTGCGCCTGCTTGAGTTCTGTGCCCACCAAGAGCGCACCGGAACGGACTGTGTCGAGCAGACCAGCCTCTCTCAGGGACGGGTTTCAGCTCACCTTGCCTGTCTGGTCTCTTGCGGCCTTTTGGCGATGCGGCGGGAGGGAAGGTTCGCCTACTACCGGGTTGCCGACCCCAGGGTTGTGGAACTAATCACCGTTGGCCGGGATATGGTCGCCGACCATGCGGCCTCAATTGCCGCCTGCGCCACGGTCAACCAGGGACCGTGATCGACGGAGCCGGCGTCCGGGAGCAGAGTCCCGATGGCGGGGCAGGGCACGCCTGCTCGGGCGGTGCCGGACGTTGAAGGCGATGCATCCAAGGCGACGGTTGTGAAGCCAGGGTCCGCTGACCTCTTGGCGTTGGCGGGGTGGTGGCCGCACGACGGCGCGGCGCTTCGGTCCCAGCTCCTGGCGGCGCTGCAGCGACGGTCGCAGGCGAACTGCAGCGCCACACCCTACCCGCAGCGGGCTGAGCGGATCCCGGGGGCAACATGGGGCTCCAAGCTTCCCAAGAGTTCCCGGAGATGGCACTGATTTCCTGCGCGGTGGATCTGTTCGCTCCAGCCCGGGGCTGGTCGCGACACCTGACAGTGCCAGGCTGGCTGCAACCGTAGCCCAACCGCGCAGGCGCTGGTCGGCACCGGCAGAGCTTCGGATCAGCAGCCGGGGATCATCGCCTCCGCGGCGGTGTGGGCCGACGCGCTCAGGCTTTGGGCTTCCCCCAGCAGCTCGGGCATCGTGCTCACGGGAACGCTGCCTCGGTAGCGGATCTGGCCAGATGTTCCGATGAGAAGGTACAGATCGGGGATCCTGTTGGGATGGTACGTCTCGCTCAGCCTTCTGGTAGCAACGGCCCAGACCCAGTCGCGATGATCAGATGATCAAGAGGACCGCCTAGGGAAAGCTGGTGGATGTGCGCTTCCACGGCGGGGATGCTCGCGGCGCAGCTGGCCCAGCCCGGGGCCACGAACCCGGGTGAATTTCATCGACCCCAGGCCCACTGGGGATACGGTCTCCTCAGCGCACGAGGTCGATTGCCCCCGGTGCCACGGTCTTTCGGAACGACGGCAAGACAGGCGCTGACCGCATGGGCAGAGGGATCCAGCAGGCCTCAGGACTTCAGGTGGGGTGCCGCTGGTGGAAGCAACCAGACGCCACCACCGGGATGGTGCCCGAACGCGCCCACATGCCCACGGTGGTCTGGTGGTGATGAGGTGAAAGGGTTGACTGGCTTAACAGCCGCCCGGGGCATCGACTCAAGACAAGGTTCCGCTCCTCGTCTCGGAACTGCGTCCGCGGGGGTCGTAGAGTGCCCGGGCAAGGGGGGCGGCCCAAAGCCGATTGATGGCGGCAACCGGCCTTGGGGAATGACGCATGACCCGCGCGGAAGGATGGGGACCGGCGCCTCTGCGGGCGTGCCACGAGGCAACCTCTTCTGCGGCTCGAGACCACACCTCCGGGGCCCGGCCGAGGTCGCTCAGCTCGGGGGCATCGCTGGCCAGGCCAAGGTGTTCTGACCAGAGCTGCTCACGCAGCGATCGAGCAAAGCCAGCCCCAGCTGGGGCCGAGTCAAGCACGGCGCAGGATAGCTCTGAGTCATGGGTCAGGGAGCGCTGGTTGACGTTTGCCGAGCCCACCAGCGCCCATGTGTCGTCGATGATGCATACCTTGGCATGCACATAGGTGGGATGACCATCGTCGTTCTCCAGGTTGTAGACGCTGACTCGGTCTCCTCCCGCTTTCCGAAGCTCGGCCAAGGCCGACAGTTGATTCACCCGGGCGAGAGGACCAGTGACCGGTCCGTTGGCGCTGGGCCAGCGAGGCAGGAGCAGGATCACCTGCAGCGTCGGGCATTCTCGAAGCCTCCTGGTCAGGGGCTGCACCGAGAGCTGGGACCATAGGTACTGTTCTTCGATGTAGACGAGTCGCTGTGCCTGGCTGATCGCCTTGGCCAGGCCGCGGGCCACGCTGAACTCACCCGCCTTGGCGAACGGATAGGCGGGCCGCCTGATGGGGTAGGTGCGCAGGATTTGCACCAGCTGAGTGCCGGCCGCGGGCGGCGGGGCGGTCGTCATGTCGATATCGGTGGGCGCAGCCGGTTCGCAGGCAAGCCGTGCCATGGTGGCTCGCACCGGCGTCGGGAATCCGCGGCGGTGAGGATCCGACCAGCGCTCGCGAAAGCTGACCGCAATCTGGGCGATCGCTGGGCCCCTCAGGGCCAGCTGTACGTCGTGCCAGGGGGCGCGAGGCCCGTAGCGCCGGTCCATCCTCTTGGTTTGGGGATCTCCCTGATGCCGCTGGCTGTCGCGACGCGCGTGGCAGATGTCTATCCCGCCGACGAACGCCACACTGTCCTGGGGCCGGTCCTGCCGCAGGACGATCAGGTACTTCTGGTGGTGGGAGCCGAGGGGCAGCACCCGCTGGTCCAGGAGCACCTGTCCTCCCCGGCGGTTGATCTCCGCCTCTAGGCGCAAATTCCCCACCTCGCCGAAGGACATGCTCTGGGGTCTTGACCTCCAAACCAGGCCGCGCACATCCACGCCCTGGCCCGCCAGGGTTGCCAGCAGGTCCCCAATCGTCGGGCCCTGGCTGGTGAGAAGTTCGTCTCGGTCACACTCCCACTCGGAGAACCAGACCGAGTCGCCGGCCGATAGCCGGAGCAGCTCACGGAGGAGCCTGCTGAAATACGCCTCCCCATCTACCAGGGGCACCACATCGTTGCCCGCACTCCAGGCTGCACCAGCACCAAGAATCGAATCGATTGCGGTATCGGGATTCCCGCGCTCGGCTCGATCCAAGAACCACTTCGTGACATCGTCTAGGGCGGGCAAACTTGGCATTCTCCCGGAAACATTGGCCTGCGCGATATGAGCCCCGGCCAGGGACGGGAGCCAGCTGTCACCCTGCCGCCGCCAGGCGAGCAGGACCCAACCTGGCCGCCGGACGGAGCACCGTTGCCCAGGGTGCATTCTGACGGGTCACCGCGATCCCGCCCTGGCCGCACGCCGGCTCGATCGGTGGGCATTGGCTCCGTGTCCCGTTTGGCAGAGCCTGAGCAGCGGCCCCACGAGCCCTGGGTTGAGCTTGGGTGCTGGACCAAGGGGATCACCTGCTCCCTCTGCGCCTTGGCTGATGGGCGTGGCGCCGTGAGCTTTCGAGAGCGGCGCCCGAGGGTGCTGGGCACCCCGGCCGAGCGTCCGCCGCCACGTCGCCTTGGAGGTTGGGGCGGGTCCTGACCCACAGCGGTCTTGGGCCCATGGCGCTCTCGGGCAGCACCGGTTCACCCGTCGGCCGGTTCGGCATCAGCCCCGGAGAAGCGAGCTGCTCCCGTGCCGAGTCAGGAGGATGGCGATGGGGGGTGTCAGGCCGAGCTGTGCTCCCTCGCGGGCAGGTTGGCGCATGCCACGCAAACCTCCGGAGGGATCACTCCCCATCGCATCAGGAGGCCGAAGGCCCGGCACCCGATGCAGAAAGCGAACGCCGACTCGAGGGTGGCGGCCAGCGCCAGCAGGCCCAGCAGGGAGTAGGTGGCGACCACGAGATGTCCCGGGAAGAAGCACAGCGCAGCCGCAGAGCTGATGACCGCGCCGATGCCCTGGGCGAACCTCTTTGGTGGTCCCGCCACCAGCTTGGGGGTGCGGCTCAGCCGGGGCGCCACCACCCGCGTCGCCAATTGCCCTAGAGGGCTCAAGGTGGGACCGGTCGCGACCCTGGCCAGGAATCCGTAGGCCAGGACCGCGCTCAACCAGGGCTGCTGGGTGGCTATGGCGACCACGGCAGTGAGGGCGACCCCACCGGCCACGACCCGGCTGGCGCTCTCGTTGACCGGGTTCGGGAAGCTGAACAAGGTGCCGGGCATGCCATCTCCGGGGCGGGGGCCCCAGCCATACAACCGTCGTCAGTTGTATGGCTGAATTCTAGACCGATCCGACCAGCATGGGGGGATGTCCATCACGTTCCCGCTTCAACTCGAAGAAATATGGGCGCCTCGCCATCCGGGCCAGATCCTCCAGCAGCGCCCTGGCCTCGCCATCCTCAGGAACCTCGGTCAACACGGGCCCGAAGATGCCAGGGCCATCACCGGCATCGAAGATCAGGGTGGGGACCCCGAATGCCTGGCAGGCTTCCACGGCAGCCTCGTGGTCGGACACCACCTCCTGCCAGAGCGAACGGTCCGCCAGCGCGGCCTCACGCCTGTTCGGGTCCATCCCGCAGGCCTCCATGGCGGATGCCAGGACACGGTCGAATTCTTCCGGACCTGGTCTCTCCGCAGCCGCGTGGATGAGCCGACCGAGCTCGGTGTAGAGGCGGGCCACCAGGTCGTTGCCTCCCTCACGTCGTGCCAGGGCCAGCATCTGGAGAGCCGGACCGCTGTACCCAACAGGCCCAGTGGAGGCGTCCTCACCCGCCTGCAGGTGGACGATTCCCAGGGAAAAGAATTTCCAGTTCAGCTCCAGCTCGCCGAGCTCCTGAAGTCGGGTCGCCCAGCGCGAGGTGAGCCACGCCCAGGGGCAGATCGGGTCAAAGTGAAAGTTGATTCTCTCCACAGTCTCTCCGCAAATGGCCGCAATGAGTGTTGGTCGCTGGACCGGCTCGCTCCAGTCCAGCGACCGCACCTACCGGTAGCTACTTCTTGGTTTCCCAGAACATTCTCGCGAACTCGTCGACCAGGCGACGCAGCTCGGCAGCCTTCTCCGGGTCGATCGACTGCTTGCAGGCGGAGGCGGCCTTGAGGGTCATCCAGACATGCTGATGCAGCTCGGGAAACTTCTCCAGGTGTTCGGGCTTGAAGTAGTCCGACCAGATCACCTGGACCTCACGCTTGACCTTCTCCGCGTGCAGCTCCTTGACCTCGACCATCCGCACGAAGGAGTTCCGGCTGGCCTCTGAGGTCGCGTCGGGCAGCTGGCGGATCTTGGTCACCATGGTCTCCACCGTCTGGGCGGCGAGCTGTGCCTCGTGGGGGTCGTAGATTCCACAGGGGATATCGCAGTGGGCGTGCACCACACGTCGGGGACCACCCCACTCTTTGAAAGCACCGAACATAGCTGGCTCCCTCCTGAACGCGCTCCAAGGGCCGTGGGCTGGCCCCACCGCTCGTTTCAAACTACCATCACATGGTGTTTACCGGCAAACTCGCTCGTCTTTCGTGGCCGCGCCCGCCCCAGCTGGTGGCGGTGGAGGGGGCCAGCATGGAGCCTTTGCTGGAGGATGGGGCGTGGGCGGTCCTCCTGCCCTGGCCGGGCAGGATGCCCAGGTTGGGTCAGGTGGTGGTGGCTGAGCATCCCGCCCGGGCGGGGTTTGAGGTCATCAAGAGGGTCGGCGCCGTCAGCCGCCAGCGGGAGCTGGTCTGGCTCACCGGTGACAACCGAGAGTGCAGCACCGATAGCGACGACTTCGGCCCCATAACCAAGCGCCAGGTGGTTGGCCCGGTGATAGCCGTGCTGCGCCCCGGGCGCCCGCGGCTCATTCGGGTGGAGCCGGCCCGGCTTTGGGGATGACGGATGCCCCGCTGAGGGCTGGAAACTGGCACCATTAGGGCATGAGCGAATCTGAGCTGCCCAGCCCGCCTCCGCGAAGTTCCGAGCCAACCAGGGACCTTCTGGCCCCCGCGCCTCAACCGAAGCAGAAGAAGCACAAGAAGAAGACGTCTCGAGAACCTCCGCGCGGGCGGGGCAGAGGGGGCCGTTGATCCCGCCCACCGCTTCCTCGCCGGGCAGCTGATGGGTGCGGCTGCGGAGTTGGACCTGGAACTGGCGCTGGCCACGGCGCGCTACGCCGCCCAGGCGGGGGGAGCTGTGGTCAAGGCGGCCGGCTTGGGCCGGCACGAGGCTGAGTCAAAGGGGCCGGGTGACTACGTGACCGCCGTCGACCGTCAGAGCGAGGAGGTGGTTGTACGCATCGTGCGGGCGGCGTTTCCTGACGTTCCAATCCTGGCCGAGGAGGGGGGGGGCGAGCGGCGGCCGACCGGCTGGGTCATCGACCCCGTGGACGGAACCACCAACTTCAGCCGGGGCTTCCCCATGGTCGGGGTCTCGGTGGCTCTGCTGGTGGACGGCGAGCCTGCGGTCGGCTGCGTTCACGCACCATTTCTGAACTGGACCTACAGCGCCATGGCCGGTCGTGGGGCTCACGACGAGAATGGGAAGAGGCTTTTGCTTGCGGATCCCGAGCCCGCCTCGGCGGTGGTGACAACCGGATTCCCATTCAAGTCCCCGGAACGAATTCCGAGGTTGATCGGAACCTTGGAGCGGGTGTTGTACGCGTTCGAGGACGTGCGTCGCCCGGGAGCGGCTAGCCTCGATCTGGCCTACACCGCGACAGGGGTGTTCAGCGGCTACTTCGAAATGGGGCTCAAGGTTTGGGACATAGCCGCCGGAGCCCTGCTGGTGACGGAGGCCGGGGGGGTCGTCACGGACTGGGAGGGGAAGCAGGGGCACCTGGAGTCAGGGGATATCGTGGCCGGCCCCCCCAGGGTCCATGCCGCTCTGCTGAACGCGATCAGCTCGCAGTCAGGGACGCACTGAGACCAGACCGCTGACCACGTCCCCGACGCGCTTCTTGAGCACCTTGGGCTCGACGCTGACGGTGAAGTCCCCGGGGTGCAGCGGCACCAGGTAAATGACGATGGGAATGGTGGAATTGGACTCGAGAATCCCCCCACAGGATTCGTCGTCTCGCCAGGCGGACCCCGGGGCGCCGAGGAAGGTCACCTTGACCACCCGGAATTCGGGGGTGAGGTTGCCGCCGATGCAGGTGGGGGACATGGCGCCGCCCGCGGCCAGATACAGCCCGAAGGCCAGCCGCGACTCCTTGCCAACATGCATCACGGCGCCGCCGATGGCGCCTCCCATCTGGGCCTTCGGTGGGCCGGAGCTCTTGCCCAGCGACCCGGCGCTGGTGATCACATCCACGAAAGCCGAGATCGCCAAGAACGCGATAACACCTATGGCAAGGAGCTGCCCGGCGCTTAATCTTGGTACCCAGTGAGGAGCGGTCTTCAAGCTCCCCTGAGATTAACGACTCGCCGGTCGGCACCCGACCAGCGGGATCAGGAGGTGGTCATGACCTTCATCGAGCAGGTGGCAGCCGAGGAGATCCTGGACTCACGGGGCAACCCCACGGTCGCGGTTGAGGTGACCCTGATCGGCGGCGAGATGGGGCGGGCGGCCATCCCCTCCGGCGCGTCGACCGGCGCGCTTGAGGCGGTGGAGTTGCGGGACCACGATCAGAGCCGATATTCGGGCAAGGGGGTCAGGACGGCGGTGGAGAACGTCAACGAGGTGCTGGGGCCGGCTGTGCTGGGGATGGATGCCCTCGACCAGCGCAGCCTGGATCAGCGCCTGATAGAGGTTGACGGGACGCCCAACAAATCTCGGCTCGGCGCCAACGCCATCCTCGGCGTCAGCCTGGCCGCGGCCCAGGCCGCGGCCATCGCCGAGGAGCTGCCTCTCTACCGCCACCTGGGCGGGTTGCGGGCGCGGCTGCTCCCGGTTCCTCAGTTCAACATCCTCAACGGCGGTCTTCACGCCAACTCCTCGGTGGACTTCCAGGAGTTCATGGTCATGCCGATCGGAATGCCCAGCTTCGAGGAGGCGCTGAGAGCTGGGGCCGAGGTATTTCACAGCCTGCGGGAGGTGCTCTCGGCCCGGCATCTTGCAGTTGGGCAAGGCGACGAGGGCGGATTCGCACCCAATCTCAAGAGCAACGTCGAGGCCGTGGAATTGGTGCTGGAGGCGATCCAGAAGGCCGGGTACTCGGCGCCGGATGAAGTGGCTATCGCCCTTGACCCCGCTCCGAGTCACCTGTTCCGCGACGGCCAGTACGTCCTGCCCGGCGAGGGGCGGAGCTTCAGCTCATCCCACCTCACCGACCTGTGGGAGAGCTGGATCAGACAGTATCCCATCGTCTCCCTGGAGGACGGCATGGCCGAGGACGACTGGGAGGGGTGGGCGGAGCTTACCCAGCGGCTCGGGGACAAAGTCCAGCTGGTGGGCGACGACAACTTCGTCACCAACCCTGAGTATCTCGAGCGCGGCATCCGCGAGGGCGTCGCCAACGCGATCCTGATCAAGCTCAACCAAATCGGAACCTTGACAGAGACCATGGATGTGGTTGACTTGGCCCAGCGTCATGGGTACGGGACCGTCGTCAGCCATCGCTCGGGAGAGACCGAGGACACCACCATGGCGGATCTGGCGGTCGCCCTGGGCACCGGACAGATCAAGTCCGGGGCCCCGTCCCGCAGTGAGAGGGTGGCCAAGTACAACCGGCTCCTGCGGATCGAGCGAGAGCTGGGAGCCGGTGGTTGTTTCAGAGGGGCGCAGGTCCTCAGCCACAACCGGATCCAAGTCATGAAACCCGACTGATACAGTAGGGATTGTGCGGTGTGCTTCCGAACCGGACCTGCGGCTCCTAGGAGCTCTTCCCCGGGCTACTGTCTGTGACCTGGTGGGCAACACCCCCCTCCTGGAGGTTCGCATCTTTGATAATCTGGCGCCCCATCTCTGCGTTCTCCTGAAGGCTGAATTCCTGAACCCCGGCGGCTCGGTGAAGGACAGGGCGGCTCTCTCGATGCTGAGATCCGGCCTTAAGGCCGGTCAGCTGACCCCCGGCAAGATCATCATGGACAGCACCAGCGGCAACACGGGGGTCGCCTACGCCATGTTGGGGGCGGCCCTGGGCTATCCGGTCAGGCTGGTGGTGCCCGCCAACATCAGCCGGGAACGGCAGCAGCTCATCCGTGCCTATGGGGCAGAACTCGTGCTCAGCGACCCTCAGGAGGGCTCAGATGGCGCCATCCGCCTCTGTCGGGAGATGGTCGAGCACGACCCCGAGCGCTACTTCTACCCGGACCAATACAACAATCCCGCCAACTGGCGAGCGCACTACGAGGGCACCGGCCCAGAGATCTGGGAGCAGACCGGGGGGGAGGTGACCCACTTCGTGGCGGGACTGGGCACAAGCGGGACCTTCATGGGGACCTCGCTTCGGCTCAAGGAGTTCAGCCGAGACGTGGTCTGCGTGAGCCTGGAGCCGGACGACCCCTTCCACGGGCTGGAGGGTCTCAAGCACATGGCTTCCTCCATCGTTCCTGGGATATACCGCCCCGAGATCGCGGATCAGCACCTGATGGGCCCAACCGAGGCCGCTTATGATCTGGTGCGCAGGATCGCTCACGAGCAGGGCATCCTCGTCGGGCACTCCACGGGTCTGGCCCTCTGGGGGGTGTCGCAACTCATCCACAACGGGCTGCGAGAAGGGGTGGTCGTGCTCATCGCCCCGGACGGCGGGGCCCGCTACCTCAGTGAGGGCGTTTACTCCGATTTGGGAGCTTCGTGAACATGTCCACCCTCAGAATTTCGGTTGACCAATTCGAGCGTATGCGGTCCCTCGCCGAGGCCGCCTATCCCTACGAGGGGTGCGGGGTATTGGTCGGCACCCCAGGGGCGGACCACACCGAGGTCACCGAGGTGTTCGAGGGGCGCAATCTTGTCACCGACCGCAGGCACGACCGTTATGAGCTGGATCCGAGGGACATCATTCACGCCGAGAAGCAGGCGCGCGCGAGGGGCGAGGAGGGGGTGGGCTTCTTCCACACCCATCCGGATCACCCCGCACGGCCGAGCCAGTTCGATCAAGACCACGCCTGGGCGGGATATCACTACGTGGTGATAGCGGTGCACAGCGGAAGGCAGGTGCGAGCGACGGCCTGGAGGCTCGGGGAGGGACCGGAGCCGAACAGCTTTGTGGAGACTGAGTTGCAGATTCCCGGAGGCCCGGCGTCGGACTATAATCCGCCCGATCTTGTGGCGGAGGAAAAGTGAAGACCGCGATAACGACCCTGGAGGTGGTGCTGGCAATCCTGCTGGTGATCACGATTCTGTTGCAGACCCCGAAGTCGAGCGGCCTTGGAGGCACCATCGGGGGCGGGACGGACATGGGTGGCGGCTATCGCACACGGCGAGGCCTGGAGAGGGTGCTTTTCCGGACTTCGATCTGGCTGACCGTGCTCTTCGCGCTGGTGGCGATCATCCAGATTCGGGTCAACTAGGCCCGGCTGCCCGGCCGCTGGGGGCTGGCGCACGAGGCCGGCACCCGCTCCGCCTGGCTGCGCTGAGCGGCAGCATCGCCATCCTGCTTCTCGGGGCCGGACTCGCGGGGCTGTCGGCGCACTCCATGGTCACCCATCAGGTCTATCAGGAGGCGATCGTGGCCCCCACGGGCCCGTCACCGCTCAGCTCTCTCCTCGCCCCCTCGAACCCCATCGCGGAGACCGTGGGGGCGCTCTCGCAGCCTGGACTGCTCAAGCCGGGCCCTCAGGGAACCCCGGTGCCAGGGCTGGCCTCCAGCTGGCGCGCTCTCGATGGCGGCGCCAGGTACTCGTTCACCTTGCCGCACGCAGGCAGGTGGTCCAACGGTCGGGCCATCACCACAAGGGATGTCGGCTTCACCCTGGCCGTGCTCCAGTCAGCGGCGTTCCCGGACTCAGCCCTGGCAGCCCCCTGGCGGGGCATCTCTCTCTACGCCACCTCCTTCTGGTCTGGCACCTTCGTGCTGCCGGCGCCGGCGCCGAACTTCTCCCTGACGGCCGAGGTACCCATCGTCCCAGAGGCGCCGTTCCACGATCGCCCGGGGCTTTTCCTGCACTCGGATCAGCGCCCCACGGCGGGCTTTGCGCCCAGTTCCGGACCTTTCTTCGTGACTTCGAATACGCCCGACCAGATATCGCTTGCGCGCAATCCGTACTTCCATCCATCCCCGCTGCTGGCGGGATTTGACCTGGACCTCGAGCCCAGCCCCGCCGTGGTGGGGTCGCTGCTCAGCAAGGGAACGGTGGACGGGTGGCTGGCGGCCACTCCACAGGATCTCGCGGCGCTGCCCAGGGGAGTCGCGCAACAGCGGATCACCTCCTACTCCTTCGTGGAGCTGCTCATGAACGAAGGCGCCCGGCCGCTTTCCGATCCGCTGGTCCGCCGTGCCTTGGCGGCGGCCATAGACCGCCGCCAGCTGGTGGCGGACGGGGTCGCGGGGATGGGCCTCCCACAATATGGGCCGCTTCCGCAGTCCATTCCCTGGGCGAGGCTGGGCAGGGGCTCGTTCGGGACTGCGCCCAGCGCCACAGCCCTGCTGACCGCTGACGGCTACCTCCGGCCGCCCCCACTCGGTGTGTTCGAGAAGGGTGGGCGGAGGCTGAGTCTCACGATCAGCGTCCCCAGTCTTGATCCGCTCCCCGAGGCGGCTGGGGAGCTGGCCAAGATGCTGGACGCTCAGGGCTTTGCCGTGACCGTGGCGGAGAGTCCCGCTGCCTCCTTCATGCCCACGGTCCTTGGCCCCGGGAAATTCCAGCTCGCCATGGTCGGATTCGACAACGGCCCCGACCCCGACCTCGTGCCGTTTTGGGGCTCAGGGCTGGACTCGAGTCAGTCTCTCAATTTCAGCCGGGCTCCCGCGGACCCCATCCTCAACCATGAGCTGGATCAGCTTGCCACCGCGACCACTACGTCGGCCAAGGCGACGGACTACAGGGAAGTGGCTCAGAGGCTGGCGGAGGACATGCCGGCGGTGTTCCTGTACACCCCGGTCGACGTGTACGCTCACCTCACCTCCGTCCACGTTCCCGGAATCCCCAGGGATGGGGATCCGGCTCAGCGCTTCGAGGATGTTGTGCGATGGAGCACGTGAAGAGTTCTCGCCCAGAATGGGACGGTGGCGTTGAGGTAGCATTCTCACTCTTGGGCCGGGATGGTGAAATGGTAGACACGCAGCGTTCAGGGCGCTGTGCAGGTCACTGCGTGCGGGTTCGAGTCCCGCTCCCGGCACCACGATTGGGGGTGCAGCCGCCTGACGGACGAAGGATGGGGCGGCTGGGGGCGGCCGTTGGCGCGTCGGTTCGGCGCGGCAGCGAGTCCATTCGCAATGGCGGGCGTGGCGCCACGGCTGCTCCACCCCAGGCGGCAGCTAGCGCGGGCTGCCTCAGGGCGCTGGGTGCTGGCGCGGTCTATCCTGATGGCGGGTGGCTGCGGGTCCAAATGGACGCGGTGATATTCAGCTCGCCACCTCCAAGGAGTTGAGGCGACGCCAGAACAGCTACCCCCGGACCACCACGAGGACGGCCGCAGGGAGTCTCTGCCCTGGATCCCGCCGGCTCCTGCCCCGACCGATTGGGGGGGCGATTCCCCGCACCTCGCCGAATGGACAGCGACCGACTGGGGAGCGCCCGCCAGGCAGGCTTCACCAGGGCGGCGCTGGAGGGCCCTGACCGCGGCCCTGGTGATCGTAGGGTTCGCCGTGGGCGCCGGATCTTTCGCGGCGCAACGCCTCGGCGCAACTCCCGTGCACCAGACCAGGAGCCAGGGCTCGTTATCGACCTCTCCCGGAGCCTCGCCCGCCAGCACCGGTCAGGACCTGTCAGCGGTTGCCACCGACGATCTGCCCGAGATCGTGACGATCGTGGCGATTGGGAGCCAGAGCGATGAGCTGGGCACCGGCTGGCCGGTCGACGATCAGGGCGACTTCATCACCAACGACCATGTTGTCCACGCCGGTCTCAGCTTCTACGCGGTGACCCAGACCGGCGCGGAGTACCCCGCCGCCGTCGTCCACGCGGACCCTGCCCTGGATCTGGCCGAGGTGAAGGTGATCGGCCTGCGTGAGCAGCCGTTCGCGATCGACCCCAATCCCGCCGCCATCGGGGAGCCCGTGGTCGTTCTGGCCTCTGAGGGGGCGACGAGCCATCCCCCGGTGACCGATTCCGTGGTAGATGGCCTCGGGGAGCGGGCGACGGTCCAGCACGCGGAGCCTGGCGAGCTCAGCACCTACTCCGATCTGATTCGGATTCCGGCCAGGATCTTCCCGGGCAACAGCGGTGGCCCGGTGCTGACGACGGCGGGGCAGGTGGTGGGGGTTCTGACCCTTGCCGCCGAGAACGGTTCCGGTGCGTTCGCCCTGCCCCTGCAGGAGCTGGCGCCGGTGATCCACCGCTGGCTCGAAGACTGAAGGTTGGCTTAGACTTCAGCTCTTGAACTGAGCTTCCGTTTGACGCCCGGGCCGCTCATCTGCCAACATCGCTGCGGGGGACGGTGTAGGCGGGCATGAACGACACTTGTGGCCCGATCCGAGCCTCAACAGGAGACCACGAAGATGAGCGGCAAAAATGGGCGCGCGGGGCTGACCATCCTGGTCCTGGGGGCTGACGGTTACATCGGCTGGCCGATGGCGATGCACCTGTCCCGGCTCGGCCACAGGGTGGTGGCCGTCGACAATCTGGCCCGCCGCAAGTGGGACCGCGAGGGTGGAACATACAGCCTGTTGCCCCTGCGGACCATGCCGCAGAGAATCGATCGCTGGCGGCAGGTCTCCGGACAGGAGATCGAGTGGCGGCGGGTGGACCTGCGCGACGGGACGGCGGTGGACGAGCTCTTCGCGGAATTCAATCCCCATGCGGTGATCCACTTTGCCGAGCAGCGCAGCGCGCCGTTCTCCATGGTCGATCGCGCCCACGCCGAGATGACTCAGGTCAACAATGTGGTCGGGACGCTGAATGTCCTTTTCGCGATCCGAGACAGGGTGCCTGACTGCCATCTGATCAAGCTCGGAACCATGGGGGAATACGGCACCCCCAATATCGACATCGAAGAGGGCTACATCGACATCGAGCACAACGGGCGTCGCGACCGGTTGCCGTTCCCGAAGGTGCCGGGCAGCTTCTACCATCTCTCCAAGGTCCACGACAGCAACAACATCCACTTCGCCACCAGGGCGTGGGGTGTGCGGGCGACTGATCTCAACCAGGGTGTGGTGTACGGTTTCGAGACGGAGGAGACCGCTCTGCATGAGGACCTCCACACCCGCTTTGACTTCGATTCGATTTGGGGAACAGCGCTGAACCGCTTCTGTGTCCAGGCGGCGGTGGGGCAGCCGCTCACCGTCTATGGGAAGGGAGGTCAGACCCGCGGTTTCCTTGACATCCGCGACACCATGGCCTGCATCACGCTGGCCCTGGAGAACCCCGCCGAGAGGGGGGAGTGCCGTGTCTTCAACCAGTTCACAGAACAGTTCAGCGTGCTCCAACTGGCGGAACTGGTGGCACGAGTGCGGGGGGAACATGGGCTGAAGACCAACATTTCCCACGTCCAAAACCCCAGGGTCGAGGCCGAGGAGCATTACTACAACGCCAAGCACCAGCGTCTGCTGGACCTGGGCTTGCAGCCGCACCTACTCGGCGACACCCTGCTCGAGACCGTCATCGAGATGGTTGAACGGCATGCCGCCAGGGTCGATCCCGTTCTCCTGGAACAGCCCAGCGTCAACTGGAAGTCGGGCGGCAACGAGGTCTGGGACCGCTACTCCAAGCGCCGAGCTTCCATGTCACGCAGAGCGGCTGCCCCAGCCGGAGGGCCCGTTCGGAGCTGACCCCAGGGGATGCCGTCGGTGCGGGTGAGTCCGGCTCAGGCTGGGTACACTCGAAATCAGTTCGGCCGCCAAACAGAGGGTTAACCGTGGATTCGCGACATTATGAGATTGCCATCGTCGGAGCCGGGCCCGCGGGTCTGACCGCGGCGCTCTACGCGGGCCGGGCCATGAAGCGGACCGTACTGCTGGAGGCCGGTGTGCCCGGCGGCGAGCTGCTCAACACCGAGGCCATCGAGGACTACCCGGGATTCGCCTCGATCACAGGACCAGACCTGGCCACCAAGATGACCGATCATGCGCTCAGCTTCGGGGCGGAGATGGTTTCGGCCCGGGTCGTGGCGGTGACTCCGGAGGCGGACGGCGGGCACCGCCTGGAAGTCGAGGATGGCGATCCCTACTTCGCCCGCGCGGTGATATTGACAGCCGGTGGGCAGCCCCGCAAGCTTGAGGTTCCAGGAGAGCAGGAGTATTCCGGCAAGGGAGTTTCCTACTGCGCCGTCTGCGACGGAGCCTTCTTCAAGGGCGAGCACCTGGCGGTGGTAGGAGGGGGCGACGCGGCGATGGAGGAGGCCGTTTTCCTCACCCGCTACGCGTCTCGGGTCACCCTGATCCACCGGCGCCAGGAGTTTCGGGCCCAGCCGGTGCTGGTTGATCGGGCGCGCCGCAATCCCAAGATGGGGTTTCTGCTCGACACCGTGGTGGATGAGATCGTGGGCGACGGTCGGCGCGTGGAGGCCCTCCGGCTTCGCCATCTCCCGGACGGGGCGACCAGCGAGTTTCCCGTGGGGGGCGTTTTCGTCTTCGTCGGATTCTTGCCCAACAGCGGCCTGCTCACCGTGCATGCTGACCACGACTCTCAGGGTTACTACCTGACCGACTCGAACATGCAAACCTCCGTCCCCGGCATCTTCGCGGCGGGAGACGTCCGGGCGCAGCTGACCCGACAGGTGACGACGGCCGTGGGGGACGCGACCACGGCCGCCATGGCAGCCACCAAACTGGTCGAGGAGGCGCCGAGCCTGGTGGCCGCTTCTTGAGCAGCATCGTCACCAAGGGCGGTGACCAGGGGCAGACCAGCCTGCTCTACGGCGGGCGGGTATTCAAGGATGACCTGCACACCGAGGCCTATGGAGCACTTGACGAGGCGATCTCAGCCATGGGCCTGGCCAGGTCGATGTGCCACCACGAGGAGGTGGCGGCCACCCTGCTGGGGCTGCAACGAGAATGCTTCACTCTGGGGGCCGAACTGGCCACCTCGGCCGGAGATCGCGCCAAGTTGGAAAAGCACTTCGCGGTTCTCGAGGCGTCGGCGGTCGAGCGCCTTGAGGCTGAGGTTCACCGGCTTGAGGAGTTGATCGGCTTGCCATCGGGCTTCGTCCTGCCCGGAGGCAGCGCCGCTGCAGCAGCCATCGACATGGCCCGGACCATGGTCCGACGGGCAGAGCGGCGCGCGGTGGCGCTGGCGCGCCAGGACCAGATGTCCAACCCCGAGGTCCTGCGCTACCTCAACCGGCTCTCTGACCTGCTCTTCATGTTGGCTCGCCAGGAGGAGGACGGCTCCACGACTCTCAAGTGAGTCCACTGGGATTCGCTACCCTAAAGTCATGTCTGAACCCGCGGCGCAGCCCGACCAGATAGCCGTCAGCTGCCGCATCAGAGGGAAGGTGCAGATGGTCGGCTTCCGCGCCTTCGCCGTCTCCTGGGCCGGCCGGCTGGGGGTTTCGGGCTGGGTGCGGAATGTTCCCGACGGCACCGTGGAGCTGTGGGCGCAGGGACGCCCGGCGGCAGTCCGGGAACTGATGGCCAAGGTGCGCCGGGGACCGGCGGCAGCGGTGGTGGAGGCCTTCCAGGAGATCCCTGGTGACCCTAACCCGGATCTGGCGGGATTCTCAGATGTCGGCTGAGGGCTCCGTGCGCTGGCGGCTGGGACGCCGGCCTCATCAGTCAGCGGCGTCGGCATGAGCGCCGGGGTGCTCGAGCCAATTCTGGCCCGCTCGCTGATGCGTGCCAGTATGCTCTCGCAGGGCGGCGAGGGTCCTTTGCGCGAGGCAGCACAGGCAGCCCGGCCAGCGCGCAGCCTGGTGCCTAACCTTCGAGGGCCGAAGATCACCGTGATTGCGGAGATGAAGCGCAGCTCGCCGTCGGCGGGCTCCCTGAGACCGGACCTGAACCCGGGGGAGATGGCGTTGCGGTTTGCGGCAGGAGGAGCCGCCGCTATTTCAGTCCTCACCGAACCGGTCTCGTTCGGAGGCAGCCTGGAGGACCTGCGACAGGCGGCCTCGGCCACCGAGCTCCCCGTACTGCGCAAGGACTTTCTCGTGGATCCCATGCAGATTCTGGAGGCGCGGGCAGCGGGGGCGGACGCGGTCCTGCTGATCGTTCGGGCCCTGCCCAACGAGATGCTGGAAAGATGCCTCGGGATCACTGCGGAGCTTGGCATGACCGCCCTGGTGGAGGTTCACGACGAATCGGACATGGATGTCGCCCTGAGCTCGGGGGCGACCCTGATCGGGATCAACAACCGTGACCTCGACACCCTGGTGACCGATCTCAGGACCACGGAGCGGCTGGCGCCCATGGCTCCCGGCGGCTGCCTGGTGGTTTCCGAGTCGGGGATCCGCGACGCCCGCGATGTGGAGCGTGTCCGCAGCGCCGGAGCGAGTGCGATCCTGGTTGGGGAGGCGCTGATGCGGGCCCCCGAGGTGGGCGCGCCCCTGCGCGAGATGACGGGTCAGGCCGAGATCGTGCGGTGATGCGCGTCAAGGTCTGCGGCCTCACCTCGCCGGCCGACGCAGTGGTCGCGATCGAGGCGGGAGCCGATGCCCTGGGGATGGTGTTCCACGACGCCAGCCCCCGACGCGTGCAGCCGCGGAGGGCCCATGAGATAGCCGACGTCCCTCTCGGACGAGCCGATCTGGTCGGGGTGGTGGTGGATGCCACTCCGACGCAGCTGCGCGAACTGGTTGACCAGTTCCACCTGACCGCGGTTCAGCTCCACATCCGCAGCTGCCCCATGACATTGGCCGCTGAGCTGGGGGTTCCGGTGCTGCCCTTTGTCGGTCTCGGAGAGCCAGGAGCGGCCACCCGGGCCGCGTGGTGGCCGGACCTGCCGATCATGCTCGACAGCCTGGCCGCAGATGGGGCTGGAGGAACTGGGCTGGTCGGAGATTTTGAGATCGCGAGGGCAGTTTCGGCCCACCGACCGGTGTGGCTGGCAGGTGGCCTTGGGCCGCACAACGTGAGGGCTGCCGTGGCTCAGGTCAGGCCCTATGGTGTGGATGCCAGCTCCGGCCTCGAAACGAGTCCGGGGGTGAAGGACCCCAGGCTGGTCGAGGCCTATGTGCGGGGCGCAATCGAGGCCGCCGCCATCGTGCACAATGGGCTCCGCACGTGAGAACACCTGGCCGGCCCATCACCACCCCACCGCCGCCTGGGGGGAGGTACGGAGACTTTGGAGGCAGCTTTGTCCCGGAGACTGTCGTGCCTGCTCTTGAAGAGCTGCAAGAGCAGGCCGCCATCGCTTTCCGCGACCCCGAGTTCAGCGATTCTCTGAACAATCTGCTCCGGGACTACGCCGGCCGTCCCACCCCCTGCTACTTGGCTCAACGGCTCTCGGACCGGGCCGGGTTTCCCATCTGGCTCAAGCGGGAGGATCTGCTTCACACCGGCGCCCACAAGATAAACAACGCCCTGGGCCAGCTGCTGCTGGCCAGGCGGATGGGCAAGCGACGCATTGTGGCCGAGACAGGGGCCGGCCAGCACGGCCTAGCCACGGCCACCGCCTGTGCGCTCATGGGGGTCCCATGCGTGGTCTACATGGGTTCCGAGGACATCCGGCGCCAGGCCGTGAATGTCGCCAAGATGAGGCTCTTGGGGGCGGTTGTCGAGCCTGTCGAGAGCGGCTCGAGGACGCTCAAGGACGCCACGTCGGAGGCGATCCGAGACTGGGTCACCAACGTGCGGGACACCCACTACGTGATCGGGTCGGTGGTCGGACCCCACCCCTATCCATGGTTGGTCCGCACCCTGCAGTCGGTGATAGGGGTGGAGGCCCGTCAGCAGATGCTGGAGCAGGCGGGGAGGTTGCCCTCCCGGGTGGTGGCGTGCGTCGGGGGCGGCAGCAACGCCATCGGGATCTTCGCCGCCTTCCTCGATGACCGCGAGGTGGCCCTGGTGGGGGTGGAGGCGGGAGGCAGGGGCGAGGCTCCGGGGGAGCACGGGGCGACGTTGAGCCTGGGCAGCCCCGGGGTGCTGCACGGTGCCAGGTCCTATCTCCTGCAGGATGAGGATGGCCAGGTGGAGTCAACCCACAGCATCTCGGCCGGCCTGGACTATCCCGGGGTCGGCCCGGAGCACGCGTGGCTCAAGAGCACCGGGCGGGTCGACTACACGTCGGTCGACGACCGGCAGGCTCTTGAGGGGCTTGACATGCTGGCGCGCCTGGAAGGAATAATCCCCGCCCTGGAGTCCTCGCATGCGGTCTACCACGCCGTCCACCTGGGCCCCCCGGAGGAGGGGCCCGTGCTGGTGTGCCTCAGTGGGCGTGGCGACAAGGACATGGCCACGGTGCTTGATGGAGACCAGGCGCGGTGATGACCGGTCCCCAGCCGCTGCGGATCAGGTCGGTCCTGAGTGGCCATCCCGTCCCCGCCATCCTGATCTCCTACGTAATGGCCGGCTTCCCGCGATTCGACGACACGGTGCCCATGCTGCTGGCGGCTGAGGAGGCCGGCGTCAGGATGGTGGAGCTGGGACTGCCGTACTCCGACCCACTTGCGGACGGACCGGTCGTGCAGGCGGCCGGCCACCAGGCGCTTAGCAATGGGATGACGGTCGCCAAGGCGCTGGCTCAGGTCCAGGAGGCCAGGGCCGGTGGCCTGGCCATACCGCTGGTCGTGATGACATATCTCAATCCCCTGCTCCGAATGGGGCTGGGACAGTTCTGCCAGCGGGCCGCCGCTGCAGGCGTCGACGGGATCCTGGTGCCCGACCTGCCTCTGGAGGAGATGGACGAATTGGCAGAGCTGGCCGCCGACCACCGCCTGGCCATGAACACCATGGTCGCGCCCACCACGCCCGATGCCAGAATCGCCGCGGCGGGAAGGCTCAGTACCGGTTTTATCTACTGTGTTTCGCGGACCGGTGTGACCGGCGCGTCGGGCGCATCGCGTGACGAGGGGACGGCGCTTCTGCTGAGGGCGCGACCGCAGACGGTCGCGCCTCTCGTGCTCGGGTTCGGGGTGCGATCCGCGGACCAGGTGCGCTCCGTCGCGGGCCTGGCGGATGGGGTGGTGGTGGCGAGCCTGCTGCTGGAGGAAGCCTCGGTTGCCAGCAGGCCGGTGGAGGCGGTGGCCCGCAGGATCCGCGAGCTCGGCGCCTGAGTCAGGCGCTCAGGCCGCCGTCGACCACCAGCACCTCGCCGGTGATGAAGGAGGCGGCGGGGCTGCAAAGGAAGGCAACCGCCGCGGCGATCTCCGCAGTCGTGCCAGGACGGCGCAGCGGCGTCATCCGTATCAGCTCCTTGAGCATCTCCTCGGATATGGAAGACGAGGTGAGCTCGGTGAGAACGTAGCCCGGGGCGACCGCGTTGCAGGTGATGGAGCGCGAACCAAGTTCCTTGGCCACCGACTTGGTGAGGCCGATAAGGCCCGCCTTGGCCGCCGCGTAGTTGGCCTGCCCAGCGTTACCGCCCAGACCGACAATGGAGCTGAGGTTGACGATGCGCCCGAAGCGCTGGCGCATCATGTGAGGCACTGCGGCCTTGATCACATGGAAGGCCGCGCTCAGATCGGTGCCCAGCACCTGGTCCCAGTCCTCCTTGGTCATCCGCAGCAGGAGCCGATCGCGGAGCATCCCGGCGTTGTTCACCACCACGTCGAAGGGGCCCTGGGCGGCGAACATTTTCCCGACCTCACCTGGGTCGCTGACGTCCGCCTGATGCAAGGTGACGCCTCGCAGACCGCGCGCCGTCGATTCTGCGCTGGCCCGGTCGGACCTGAAGTTGATCACAACCTCGGCCCCCATCTCCACCAGCTGTGAGCTGATCGCCGCCCCGATTCCCTTGCCCCCTCCGGTCACCAGGGCGCGCCGGCCCGACAGGTCCATGTCCATGCTCAGCTCCCCATTTCTTCGATCAGAAGCTCGTCCGCGTTCCAGGTGACCACGCCTGCCATGTGTTTGGCGGCAAGGCTTGCCAGCACCCGCCCAGGACCCAGCTCAACCACGGTGGCCACGTGCAGCCGCTGCATGGCCGCCATGGTCCTGGCCCACAGCACTGGTCGCAGTAAATGTCCCAGCAGCTCGGACCTTACCGCCACCACCGAATGCAGCACGAAGCCGCTCCCGTTTGCGATCAGGGGGATCTGGGGCGCCCGCAGGGGGAGCGCGCGGACGGTTTCCGCCAGTTTCGCCGCCGCTCTACTCATCAGCGGGGAGTGGGCGCCCAGAGGGATGTCCAGGAGCACCACCCGGCGGGCCCTGGCGCGGTTCGCCAGCGTCTCGGCCACCTCGATCGCCACCGCCTCGCCGCTGAGGATGAATTGATTGCTGGAGTTGAGGTTGGCCAGCCAGATCCCCCCGGCCCGGCTCGCCTCCTGCCGGATCTCCTCGATCTGCTCCTGAGAGAGACCCACCACGGCCAGCATCCGCCCGGGGTTGGTGGTGGCGGCGTCGGCCATGAGGCGGCCCCGCTGCCGGACCAGGAGCAGGGCATCCTCCCAGGAGATGATCCCAGAGGCGGCGCAGGCGCTGATCTCGCCCAGGCTGTGGCCAGCCACCGCGGCGATCGAAGTGGTGTCGAACCTGGTTCGATAGGCTTCGAACGCGGCATAGGAGACGGCCACCAGGCAGGGCTGAAGGTTCTCGGTCAGGAGCAGCTCCTCGGCCGGGCCCTCAAAGCAGAGCCGGCGCACGGGCATCTCCAGCACCTCCTCGGCATGGCTGATCGCCCGATCGGCCTCCGGGAAGCGCCTGGCCAAGTCCAGGCCCATGCCCGGGCGCTGGACACCCTGCCCCGGGAAGAGCAGGGCCACCGGGGGGATAAGCCCCACCGGGGCAGTTGCGGGATAGGTCGTCACGACTTTGCCTGGTGCTCCAGCAGGTAGTCCCACAGCTGCCCGACGCGCTTCATCTGCTCTAGTTCCTCGGGGGGCAGGGTGACCGAGTAGCGATCCTCAATCGCCATGATCAGCTCCACAAGGTCCAGGGAGTCGGCCGCCAGATCGCGGGCGAAGCTGACATCCATCTGAACTCGGTCGGGCTCGACGCCCAGGATCTCGGACGCCAGCCTCTGCAGCTCGCTGAAGTCCAGCGGCTGATCGGGGGTGGTTTCTGGTTCGGACAAGCGCGCTTCTCCTTGCTTAAATTGCTAGGCCTCGCCCGGCCCGAGGACCAGACAGGCGTTGTGCCCCCCGAACCCGAATGAGTTCGAAAGGGCGATCCGGACCGGGGCGGCCAGGGCCGCGTTCGGCACGTAGTTGAGGTCGCAGCGAGGATCCTGATCGTCCAGATTGATGGTCGGTGGGATCAGCCCGCGCTGAATGGCAAGCACACAGGCGGCCGCTTCAATCGCTCCCGCCGCCCCCAGCAGATGTCCCGTCATCGACTTGGTGGAACTGACCAGGACGCTGTTCGCATGGTCCCCCAGGACCTGACGGATGGCCAGGGTCTCGGCAATGTCGCCGAGAGAGGTGGAGGTGCCGTGGGCGTTTATGTAGTCCACCTGATCCGCCCTGATCCCGGAGTGGCGCAGCGCCGCGCTCATGGCCCGGGCCGCTCCCCGGCCCTCGGGGTCGGGAGCGGTGAAGTGGTGCATGTCGGCGCTGGATCCGGACCCCAGCACCTCGCCCCATATGTGGGCGTTGCGCGCCCTGGCGTGGTCCATCTCCTCCAGCACCATGATCGCGGCGCCCTCCGACATCACGAAGCCGTCGCGGCCGGTGTCGAAGGGACGGCAGGCTGCCTGCGGCTCGTCGTTGCGCCGGCTCAGGGCGCTCATCTGGCAGAAGGCGCCGATGAGCAGTGGCGTGATGGCGGCCTCGGCCCCGCCCGCGATCATCGCCACCGCATCGCCCCGCCGGATCACCTCCGACGCGTCGGCCAGGGCGTGGGAGCCGCTGGCGCAGGCGGAGACCACGGCGTAGTTCGGCCCTCCCGCCCTCAGCTCGATGGCGATGAGTCCTGCCGCCATGTCGGTGATCATCATCGGGGCCATGAACGGGCTGATCCTGCTCACGCCTCGCTCCAACAGGGTCTGATGAGCCTTCTCGATCTCCTCCATCCCCCCAGCTGCCGAGCTGACCACCACCCCCACCGCATCCGCATCCAGCGACTCAGGCTTGAGCCCGGAGTCGTCGACGGCCATCCTGGCGGCAGCCAGCGCCAGCTGGCAGTAGCGAGCCGCGTGGCGCGCGGTCTTCCGATCCATGTACAGCTCGGGCTCGAAGTCGCGAACTTCGCCCGCGATCCGAGTGGGGAAGCCGGAGGCGTCGAAGTGGGAGATCGCCCCCACCCCTGACCGGCCGTTAACCAGTCCATCCCAAACTTCCTCGACTCCCGTGCCGAGGGGGGTGACCAATCCCATTCCGGTGATCGCCACCCGCACGCCCACCCTGCCGCTCACTCTAACCCTAGCTTACGGACAAAGTGTTCCTATTGCATCGGCCTGCTAGCCTGAGTTCGAAGTAGCTCCGT
>Ga0080006_1104319_pt1 | contig 29225 bp, 21 predicted proteins | sample RS3BMetagenome_FD_69209 | JGI IMG/M metagenome (GOLD analysis project Ga0080006, IMG submission 69209) | Ferric oxide microbial mat and aquatic microbial communities from Rainbow Spring, Yellowstone National Park, USA - RS3B (SPADES... ...
GGGCCCGCTTCGAGGCCCGGGGGTCCGAACCGACCTAGCCCACCGTGTTCGGCGAGGGGTCGCCCAGCCCGCACCCCCGGCTCCGACACCGCCGCCTACCCGCCGATGAGCGATCAACTCGCCGCGCTCCGCATCCCCATCCTCCAGCCCTACGCCGAAGCCAACCTCACCCCGCGCCCCGATCTCGTCATCGTAGGCAACGCCATCTCGCGAGGCAATGCGGAGCTCGAGTTCATCCTCGATCACCGTATCCCATTTACCTCCATGGCCGCCGTGCTGCACGACGAGTTCCTGCCAGGCCGCGAATCTCTCGTCGTCGCCGGCACCCACGGCAAAACCACCACCACCAGCATGTTGGCCTGGATCTATGAGGTCGCCGGCCGCGCCAACCCCGATTGGAAACCGTCCTTCCTCATCGGGGGCGTAGCAGAAAACTTCGGAACAAGCTTCATGGTCCGCCCCACGCGCCCGTTCCTGCTCGAAGGCGACGAATACGACACCGCCTTCTTCGACAAAGGCCCCAAGTTCCTCCACTACTTTCCCGACGCCCTCATCCTCACCCATGTGGAGTTCGACCATGCCGACATCTACGCCGATCTCGCCGCCGTCAAAACCGCCTTCAAACGCCTCGTCAACCTCGTCCCGCGTCGTGGCCGTATCGTCGCCTTCGACGCCAGCGAGAATGTAACTGAATGCGTCACAAAAGCCTTCTGCCCCGTCGAGCGCTACGGCTTCACCCCCCACGCCCACTGGCGTATCTCCAGCCTCCGCCACGAAGGCTCCCTAACCCACTGGAGCCTCACGCGCGCCGGCCAGCCCTTCGCTCAGCTCACCCTCCCCATGCCCGGCCAGCACAACGCCCTCAACGCCACCGCCGCCGCCGCCCTCGCCGCAGGCCAGGGCATCCCCGCCGCCGCCATCACCGAAGCCCTCGCCACCTTCAAGAGCGTGAAACGCCGCCTCGAAGTTCGCGCCATCGTGAACGGCATTACCATCATCGACGACTTCGCCCACCACCCCACCGCCATCCGCGAGACCCTTCGTGCTCTGCGCGAGGCGTATCCCGGGCAGCGCCTCTGGGCCGTCCTCGAACCTCGCTCCAATACCCTCCGCCGCAATGTATTCGAGGCCGAACTCGTCGACAGCCTCGCCATCGCCGACCGTGTCGCCCTGGCCTCGGTCTTCCAATCGGAAAACATCCCCGCGGCCGAGCGCCTCCACCCCGAGCACGTCGTTGCCGCCCTCAACCAGCGTCGGATCCCAGCCTCCCTCCACGCCGACGCCGACGCCATCGTCGCCCATCTCGCCGGACAACTCAAAGACGGAGACATCGTGGCCATCCTCTCGAACGGAGGCTTTGGCGCAATCTACCAGAAACTCCCTGCCGCCGTTCGAACACCGCCGGTGTCTGCCTGAACAGACAGGATCAGGTCGAGGTCATCTTCTCGTTTCCAAAAAACCTGTCAAGCCCTTAAGCTGCAAAACCCGCGCCAGTCGCGGAGATTCGAGTGGCGTATTAGTTTCTCAATTCCGGTAAAATAGAAGCAGGGGATGAAATCGGCACGCGAGACAGTGATATGCCGATAACTCTTTTATTTTGAATATTTTGCACCATAAGTCTTTTGTTTTCTAAGTTTTGCGTCGGCGAATTCCTGTAAGCCGCTCATTCTGAATACCTTACGCAAAAGAGGGGAGGGGGGAGGGGGAGGGGGTACCTGGCGCTCTCCCGGAAAGTCATGTTCGCTTCCTTTAAGCTGCTCGCCATCTATTTCGCACTCGGAGTACCCGCTGGCGTCATCGGCATACCCTACACCCTGGTCGTCGGAGACATCGGCCTCCTCTACCGCGTGGCCATGTGGATTGTCAGCGCTGGAGTACGCGCTGCCGGCATCAAGACCGACATCTCCGGCCTCGAAAACGTCCCGTACGGCCGCTCCTGCATCTTCATGAGCAATCACGTCTCGAACCTGGACCCCCCCGTTACGCTGCCCCTCCTGCCCGGCCGCTGCTCCGTCCTGCTAAAGAAAGAGTTGATGAACATCCCGATCCTGGGACGCGCGATGCGCATGGCGAAGTTCGTTCCCGTAGAACGCGGCCATCGGCGCGACGCCGCAAAGGCCAGCGTAGAGGCCGCCGCCGACGCACTCCGCTCCGGCCTGCACATCCTGGTCTATCCGGAGGGAACGCGCTCGCCCGACGGCCGCCTCTCGGCTTTCAAGAAGGGCCCATTTTTCCTGGCGCAGGAGACGCAGGCGCCGATCGTCCCCATCGCCGTCTCCGGCACACAGAGCATGATGCGCAAAGGAAGCAGCGCCATCACGCCGGGCTTGGCGCAAATCCGGCTTCTCCCGCCGGTCGAGCCGTCAGCCTATGCGACGCGAGACGAGCTCATGCAGGCTGTTCGGGATGCCATCGCTGCCGCGTTGCCGCCGGAGATGCAGCCCGCAGGCTATTTGACGATGGCGTTGTAACCGTCCGCCTGCAGACGCTGGCGCATCGTATCGGCCTCTTTCTTGTTGGCAAAGGGCCCGACCTGGACATGCAGCAGCTTATCCTGCGGCGTCTGCCGTATGGATACAGTGTAACCACGTTGCTTCAGCGCGTTAGCCAGCATGTTGGCATCTTCCTGATGCGAAACGGCCGCAACCTGCACAACGGTGGAGCCAGATATCGTCGCACCTGCCCCCGGAGTGGCCGTCCGCGTGATGGGCGACTTCCCGTGCGTCTCTGATGCCGGAGGGTAAACCGCGGTCTTCACCGGTGCCGGCTCCTGCTGCGTTTTGTCGGATGCGCCCGCGCCGGAATCATCGCGCGACGCGGCCGCGCCTGCGGCATCGGACGGCTGGCCAGCGGAAGGCTCCAGGCTTTGCGTGCTTCCGGAGGACGGCTTCGAGCTGCCGCTTTCCGGCTCCGCAGTCGCTTCGGCTGCACTGGCCACAGGCGGAACCGAGTGCCGGCCAAGCGAATAGCCGAATCCGAAAAAGATCGCACAGAGCAGTGCCAGAGCGAAGAAGATGCCAAGAATCGTCGTCGTTCCAAGCGAAATCTCACGATCCTGTGGGTCGGAGTCGTGAAGGTCGTGCAGATCGTTATCTCTATCGTATCGGCTGCTCACCGTCAGATCGTCTTCTCCGGAGCCGCTTGGGCCGTGAATGTCCTATTAAGCAGGTTCATCAGCTCCATGGGAAGAGGAAAAACGATGGTAGTGTTCTTCTCGACACCTATCTCGGTGAGGGTTTGCAGGTAGCGCAATTGCAGCGTCATCGGCTGAGTGGCCATCAGCGCGGCAGCCTCCACCAGCTTTGCCGCCGCGTTGAACTCGCCCTCGGCGTGGATGATCTTGGCGCGGCGCTCGCGCTCGGCCTCAGCCTGCTTGGCCATGGCGCGCAGCATCGTCTCGGGCATATCGACCTGCTTGACTTCCACCGAGACAACCTTCACGCCGAACGGCGCGGTGTGGCCGTCGATCAAAGTCTGGATGCGCAGGTTGAGGGCCTCACGATGGGCGAGAAGGCCGTCGAGATCGACCTCGCCGAGCACCGAGCGCAGCGTTGTCTGGGCAAACTGCGAGGTCTGATAGATGTAGTTGGCAACCTCGATCACGGCCTTGGTTGGATCGACTACGCGCAGCGTGATGACGGCGTTTACCTTCAGGGTTACGTTATCCCGCGTGATCACGTCCTGCGGAGGCACCTCCATCGCTTCCTGGCGCAGGCTCACGCGGACGATCTGGTCCAGCGGGCGAAACACCCAGATGATGCCCGGCCCAGCCGCAGCCTGCTTCACTCGCCCCAGACGAAAGATCACGCCGCGCTCATATTCCTTCAGAATCTTGAGGGAGTTTGCGATGTAGAGGAGAATGATGACAATTGCGAAGAGCGCCGGGAGAGACATCATGGTAAGACCTCTGGCGGCCCGAAGACCGCCGCCGCTGTGATTGTAAAGCAGGCCCAATCGCAACGGTTTTCGTAGCTAGAACCGCAGGTAAAATCCGACTCCCGGCTCAATAGTTGATGTGTGCTGCTGGATCGTCAGAAAGTTCGTTTCATAGTCAGGGGCTTTGAAGAAGGCCTGATGAAGCTGAGCGCGGAGGCCGAAGTGCGGAGACAGTACCGCGTCCGCGCCGGCGGTGTAGTAGTAGGTCGCTCGGGCCTGCGGGTAGAATCCCTGGCCGCCCGCCGTTGTCGGACGAAACTCCGTTGTGCCCAGTCCGATGGCTCCGAACGGGGTCAGTCCAAAGTACGTTTTTCGGGTATGGGCGACATAACCTAACGTATATTCCGCGGCGTTCTGCTGAATACCGCTGCTGGACGGAGGCGTCGTGATGGTGCCAAATGGACTGAAGGTGTCGGTGTAGCGAGCGTAACCGTAGTTGAACTCGAAGCCGATGAGAGGCTTGATTACATAACGAACTGTCACCAAAGCTCCCAGCGTGTTACCCGCGTGGTAATGAACTGTTGTCGGCTGGCCCTCCGCTATGGCGGTGCCGCTGGCATTCCCGTTGAAGATACCGGAACCAATGACACCAATGTCGATGCGAGAGAGCTGATGATCGATGGTCGAGTTCCCTGTGATCTGAGCCTGAGCGGTCGCTCCCGCAAAGGCGGCAAGCAGGCAAAATAAAAAATAGCGGGCACACGACGGGCGAGGCACATTCAACATCAAGACTTAGACTCCCTTTTGCATAAACTTCCGTATCTTCAGTCTACTCTGGCTGGAACACTGGCGGGCGTGCAGGACTGGTCAAATGGCACGATTGGCTGGCTCGACGATGAGTACCAGGCCTTCCACTCCGCGGACGGTTACGGAAGCTCCCACCGGCAGGGATGCTTGTCCGAGTAGTGTTGCCTGCCACAGTTCACCGCGAATTTCCACCTGCCCGTCAGGAAGCAGCGGCGTCCGAGCGAGCGCCACACCGCCGATCATGGCCTTCGGGCCGACGAGAACCTTGCTGCGCCGGGCTCGCAACGCGATCCAGGCTAGACCAAACGAGATCGCGCCAAAACCCAGGCCCGCTGCCGCTGCGGTCGCGGGATGGACCTGAAGCTCCGGGATGGGTCCGTCGACCAGAGTGGCCAGTCCGAAGACCAGCGAAACGATGCCTGCCAGCGCCAGGATGCCGTGGCTCATGTATTTGACTCCGAGCAACATCATCACAACTGCCGCGGCGAGCAGAGCGATTGCTGTGTGCCGTATGGGGAGCAAATCCAGTCCGAAGAAGCCCAGAAGAACGAATAGTGTGCCCAGGGCGCCGGGAACGACAGTGCCGGGCACGTTGAACTCCAGGTAGATGAGTAATCCGCCCAGGACCACGAGCACGACGGCAATATCTGGATTCGTCAGCTTGGTGAGCAAACGATCGCGCAGCGAAGGGACGACGGCAACGATCTGCGCGCCACTTAGATGAAGCGTCTGAACGGAGCCGTCGAAGCGATGAATCTGGCGACCGTCGAGGGCTGCAAGCAGTGAGCTGTCATCGTTTGCAATCAGGTCGATCAGGTTAAGATGGAGCGCCTCCTGGTCGGTGTACGACTTGGAATTGCGCACCGCATCTTCGGCGACGGCTACGTTGCGGCCGCGCCGGGCCGTGTAGGAGCGTAGAAACGCGGCTGCGTCATTCTCGATCTTGGTCTTGAGAACCGGATCGAGCTGTTTGCCTTCGACGATAGGATGCGCGGCGCCGGCGTTGGTGCCGGGAGCCATGGCTGCAATGTCGGCCGATTCCAGCAGGAAGAATCCTGCCGAGCCTGCCCTGCTTCCCGCAGGCGAGATGAAGAGGATGACAGGCACCGAAGACTGCTCGATGGCTTGCACCATCACACGAGTGGAGTCGAGCAGACCTCCCGGCGTTCCCATCGTGATGAGCACAGCTTGCGCATGAAGCTGCGCCGCCTCTCGCAGACCACGTTGAAGATAGTCCGCCGTGATGGGCTGGATGGTGTCGTGAATAGTGAGTTTGACGACCACGGGAGCGGTCGATGAGGCTTTGAGCGCGCCAGGGAGCAGGAAGGAAACCGCAGCAAGGAGTGAGACCACCGCAAGCTTTGGCGTTGAGCTCATGGGATACTCTGTCCGCGCGCCTGGAGCGCCTGTCTCATGCCGAGCGCGGCTGAATCCTTCGGCTCCAGTCGAAGCGCTTTGCTGACGTTCGATGTGGCGCTTCCCAGGTCATTCGCCTTCAAGTCAAGCCGAGCAAGGACGACGTAGGCAGCAGCGTTCGGATGCAGCTTGATGGAGGCTTGAGCTTCCTCGCGGGCGCGCGTCGCGTCTCCGCTGCGCTCTCGCACCTGGGCGAGGCCGGCATGAGCCTCTGCACTGGAGCTGTCGGCACCGATGGCAGTCTGAAACTCCTGTTCGGCCTCGGGAACCAAGCCCTGGGCGAGGTAATCGCGGCCAAGCTGGGTGTACTCCGTTGCCTGCTCGGCGGGAGGAAGCGTAGCCATGCGGATGGCCCGCATTTGATCGAGCTGGAAGGCGGCTTGACGGAAAGAGGCTTCAGAGAAAGTTCGGCGGATACGTTCCAGCGGGTCGAATCCGGAGGAGTTGTCCGCGTCAGCCGTTGCTTTTTCAGGCCCCGCGGTCTTGCCGGCACGAATGCTGGCCTTGAGCTCCGCTGCTTCCTGGTCGGAGGGGCGGAGCGTCAACGTACGGTCAACTTCGTGCTGAGCCTCGGCAAAGCTGCCTCTACGATAGAGAGCGACGGCGAGGTTGTAATGGTAGTCGGGATCGTTCGGGTCCGCGTTCGAGGCTCGCTGGAACAGCGGCACGGCATCATGCCCCTGACGGCTGGAGGCGACGCCCTGATTGTTGACAACCTCGGGAAGCGGCAGCCGGTTTGTGATGAATGCGAAGGCTGACTCCGCCTGCGCGTATTTTGCGGTGTTGAAGCGAGCCAACCCGATGTAGAAACTTGCTTCGAGCGCGCGCGGATCGCTGAGCGGGACTCTTATCAGAGTCGCTGCAGCGTGATCGTAATCGTGTTCCCCGTACTGAGCTTTTCCGAGAGCGAGAAGCGCGGCAGGGTAGTTGGGCTTGAGTTGGACAGCCAACTGCAGGTGTTTGATCTGCTCCTGCGGCGAGCCGGCGTCCGTGCCGCGGATGTAGTTTTCCAAGGCGCTGAGCTGGATCGGGGCCGCGGCTGTGAGGAATGTCTGCTCAGCCACATTGAAGTGAGGATTCATCGTTCGCGCGATCTTCCAGGCAATCGCATTTTCGAGATCGAAGAGGTGATTGAGCTCATTTGCCTCGGTGACCGGCTCTGAGAGGCGAAGCTTGTTGACTTCGAGAATCTGTGCCTGAGCCGAGATTCGGCCGTTCTCGACGGTGTAGCTGCCTACAATGACGAAATCGGCGTCCAGAGTCTGGGCGATGCGAATGGTCGTTGCCCGGGAGGGTCTGAAGTCGACAGGCAGACCGAGATGGGCCAGAGCATACTGCCGGTCGTCTCGCGTGATGGTCAGGAAGCCGGCCGAGGTGAGCCGCTGATTCAGCGTATCGGGGAACGAGTCGCCGATCCAGGCGAGATTGGTTTGTCCGGAGCGATTGTCGAAGGGGAGTACAAGAACGACGCGGCCGCCCATATCGGAGGTTGCGTCTGTCTTAGAGAATCCCTTTGCAGTGAACAGCAGCAGGATGTTGAGCAGCCATATGGTTGGAGCTTTCCGGCGCACTCGCGAAGACCTTGTCACAGGATTGAGTATAGAGCGTCACTGTTGATCGAGTGGCGCAAGCGACGCCTCCACACTTCGAGGGAAGTGGAGAACCGCGGCCCATTCGCCTTTGCGACGTGCCTGCCAGACAACTTCGCCATGGAGCAAGATTGCCGCTTCCTGAGGCGAAACATCGCGATGAAAATCGAAGTATTTCGTGTCTGCGGATTCGTTCTTGGGGGCTAGATTGAACCGGTTCGCGGGGGGCGCCCACTTGGTTGAGAAGAGGAAGGCGACGTCGTAGCCGCCGGGGTCGGCGGCTGCCTTCTGGATCTGATCGAGGGAGAAGTTCTGGATGGCCACCGTCTTGATGGGGTGGTTGGTGTAGCCGATCTCGGGACGGCTGAGTTCGGAGGTGGCGGGCCATGCGGTGAGGACGGTGGCGGCGGGGTAGTGCAGGTCGATGAAGCGGACTGCCTGCTGGTGGAGGACGATCATGTCGCGGTAGGTGAGGTTGTCCTCGGGGGCGAAGGCGTAGGGCGGGTTGATCCAGATGCCGGCGAGGAAGGCTGCGGCGCTGAGGGCGGCGATGGGCCACCAGCGCTGGAGGTGGCGCCGCCAGGTGGCTGCGCAGACGAGCAGGATGAGCGGATACATCGGCAGAAGGTAGCGGGTGAGCAATGCGCCGCCGAGGATGGAGAAGGCGATCCAGTTGGCCAGCAGCACGATGGCGATGGCTCTGAGTTGCGGCCTTGGGATCGTGGACGGAGCGGTTGGCGAGGTGACCGGGATGATCACGATTGCGATGGTGCAGAGGACCGGCACGAACATGTTCATGTGCATGGTCAGGTGCAGGAGGCGATGGTAGAGACAGAGCGCGATGCGGTAGGCGTCGAGGTTAGCGGTGGCGTTGTAACGGAGGAACTCGGGGTTGCCGAAGACGAATCCGGTGCGGTGAAAGTGATAGGCATACCAGGCGATGAGTGGAATCGCGGGCGAGGCGAGGGCCGCGAGCCAGAGTGCATGTGCGCGGCGCTGGCGGTGATTCCTGAGGAGAAGGATGAGTTCCCAGAGGGCGAGCGCGGCTGGCGTAATGATCGCCGTTTCCTTGGAGAGCGCGGCGAGCGAGAACAGGACGGCGGCTAGAAGACGATTCTTTGGGAGGTGCGCGGAGGTAAGGGCACCATTGTTTTCGAGGTAGAAGGCGAGGCCCCACAGGGTGAAGGCCGCGGCGAAGATGTCGGCGTGAGCGAGCGTGCTCTGCGCGAACCAGATCGGGTAGAGGGCCGTAAGGACCACGGTGACCGTTGCGGCGATGCTTCCGGCGAGGCTGCGCGCGAGTTTGAAGACGCCGAGCAGGGCGGCGGCGGCGACCATGCAGACCAGGGTGCGGGTGCCGCTGACGACGTATCCGGAGAGGTGCCACCAGGCGGCCAGGAGAATGGACGGAAGCGGCGGATGGGCGTTGGAGACGGTGCTCTGCGGGATCAGGGCGCCGGTGCGGAAGAAGTCCCACGCGGCGGGAATGTAGTAGCCCGCTTCGTCCCAGAAGTACGGCAGGCGAAGGAGACGGAAGTGGCTGAGGTAGACGGCGACGAAGAAGAGCGGATAGAGCATCCAGAGGGGGATATCGCTGGATGGCTGGCGGATCGATTCTGCTTCGCTGCGCGGGGCGTACACCCGGTTAGTTTACGGGACCGCCGGATTGCGGAAGCTGCTCGAGTGCGATGGAGCCGAAGGTCTGCTCGTACTGCTGGAGGTTGTGTCCGAGGACGTTCCAGAGGGCCTTGGCCTGCTGGGGGCTGAGGTAGACGCCCTGGAAGTTCCTGACGGTGACCTCCTGCGGGTTGTCCTGGCTCATGGTGCCGAAGACGAGCAGGAAGTCCCATACGCTCATGCGGACCTGAACGCTGTTGGCGTAGCCGTCACGGTAGTCTCCGGTGGTGGTGAGCTTGAGCGTGGGCTGGTCCTGAGGTGTGTTTTGCTGGCTCATTGGATCTCTTTTCGGTCACTTTCTGGTGCGTTTCGGCTGATTCTGGTGCGGGAGAAGGGACTCGAACCCCCACGGATTTCTCCGCTTGGACCTAAACCAAGTGCGTCTGCCATTTCGCCACTCCCGCGGCGTTGCATTCTCCGGCGTGGTGCCGAGGCTGCTGCTCTTCAGTTTCCGGCACCCTCAGCCTACCGGGAAAGGCGGGTTGAAGGCAACGCCGGGCCACCGGCTGTTCGTGGCTTCCAACGATCAGGGCCCGGGGTACCCCTCCCCCCCCCCGGGGGGGAGGATAAGATAACTCATTTATTTAGAGTTGTTTACGGATTTTTGTGGGGGCTAAAATCCTCTAAACAAAGGCTTTAAGTGCAAAACTATAGATAATGAAGGACTTAGTCGGCTTCGGAGGGCATTGAAAGGCTTACTTCGTTGTGTTGGCCCCGTGTTGTCCTTTGCTACTTCCATTATAGCTTCTGGGACATAACTACTACGCCACTCGATTATGCCTTTGTTTTCATGGGTTTATCTGCTTTTGGGGCTTGACAAGAATTTGTACGCGGTTTTGAACAGGTTCCTACAGGTTCCAGGACTGGATCCAGCGGGCGACGGTGTGCCAGGCGGGGGTTGAGCCGACTGGAAATGCGAGCCTCTGCACGGTGATGAAGAAGAGACTGCCCCACAGGGTGGCGCGGTGGATTTTATGCAGCGACCAGAGGTCATAGAACACCAGTGAGAGAACCATGAGATCGACGACGAGATCGGTGTGCGGCAAGCTGTGATGCACCCAGGAGAGCTGGGTGCGGAAGATGGCCGCATCGACGAGACCGATGGTGGCGAGGGTGATGAGCCGTTTGTGGGCGGCCGGGTCGCTGCGGCGGGTGATGAAAGACGCGGCGCTGAGTGCTCCGAAGAGGAGTATGCCCTCGGCGGAGATGACGGAGAAGGTGAGCTCGGCGTCACCGCGGCCTGCGCGGAAGTGGAGCTGGCTGGCCATGGCGAGAAATCCGGCGATGACGACGAGAACCGCGAGACCGAAGCCTGCAAGACCGAGGGTGCGGTGCAGCGCAACGCGGCGCGCTGCGACCAGCCCGTTCTGCACGATGATCAGAAGAATCCAGGCGGAGAAGATGGCACCGTGGACGTGAATGATGCGGTTGGGCAGAGGCGCGCGTGGGCCTCCCGCGAAGTAGTAGGTGGGCCCAAAGCCGGCGATTACCATCGCCAGGATGAGCAGGGCCATTCCGGAGAAGAAATATCTGTCGTATCTGCGGCCGGGCAGGGCTTTCGGTAGATTGGGGATGTTTGCGGTAGTGGTCAACTCGTCCTCCCTGGGATGTTTGGGTTGCTGGAGTTCGGGGAGGGAAAGCTTGCAGGAAAAATAACATGGATTGGCGCTGATGCGAAGCGGATTATGCGTCGTGTGCCGCCAGTCAGAGAGACAGACAACTGCGAAGTGCGGGGGTTTCTCCGCTGCGCCACGCGATGAAGCCGCGTGGCTCCGGTCGAAATGACGGTTTTCCAGGGTCTGAGTTTTTTTCAGATGGGTTGTGGGTGGTCCGTGACCGGGGTTTCCCTGGGGTTGGGAGAGACTGCGGTCTCGCTTCGCGAGATGTACCCATCTCAGAATCGAGATATGGGGCACCCAGATTGTTGGGGTGGGAGAGATGGCTCCTTTAAGATATGGGGGACCGGACTGTTGGGGGAATTGATCGTGGGGTTGCACGGATTTGCACGAAGTTGCATGGGTGGGAGTGGCAAAGAAACGGCGCTGGAAGCGTAGGCATTTTGGGGGTGGGCGTTTTACCATAAAGGGATGAGTCCAGTGGAAGAGCAGGAAGTGAAGAGTGCGGCGGGACACGCGCAAAAGTACACGCGCAACAACCCGTTTTTGTCGACGGTGTCGGTGAATTATCTGCTGACGGGGGCGGGGTCGGAGAAGGAGACTCGCCATGTGGAGCTGACGCTGGACGAGGGCATGACCTATACGCCGGGCGATGCGGTGGGGATTGTGGCGGAGAACCGGCGCGCGGCGGTGGATGAGGTGCTGGCGGCGCTAGGGTTCAAGGGCGATGAGCGGGTGCTGGATCACTACAAGGTGGAGATCGATCTGGATGAGGCGCTGCGGACGCGGCTGGCGATCGGGAAGCTGACGCGGGGGAGCGTGACGCAGTTTGCGAAGCTGGCGCCTGAGGTGGAGGGCCTGAAGGTGATGACCGGGCCGGACAACAAGGCTCGTGCGGAGGAGTATTGCTGGGGACGTGAGTTTGTCGATCTGGCGACGGACTTCCCCGGGGTGGTGAAGGAGCCGCAGCAGTTGTTCAATATTCTGGCGCGGCTGACACCGCGGATGTATTCGATTGCGTCGAGCCAGGCGATGCATCCCGATGATGTGCAGACGACGGTGCGGGTGGTTCGGTATGACGCGCATGGGCGGGAGCGGCAGGGGCTGGCGAGCGGGCACCTGGGGGAGCGCTGCCCGGTGGGCTCGACGATGCCGATTTTTCTTCATGCGAATCAGAGCTTCCGGCTGCCGGAGGATACGTCGGCTCCGACGATCATGATCGGGCCGGGAACGGGGATCGCTCCGTTCCGGGCGTTTCTTGAAGAGCGGCAGGCGACCGGGCAGACGGGGGACAACTGGCTGTTCTTCGGTGAGCAGCGGGAGAAGCTGGATTTTTTGTACAGGGACCAGTTTCTGGCGATGCAGAAGGATGGTGTGCTGACGCGGCTGGACACGGCGTTTTCGCGCGACCAGGCGAAGAAGGTGTATGTGCAGGACCGGATGCAGGAGCGCGCGAAGGAGCTGTATGAGTGGCTGGAGCGCGGGGCGTACTTCTATGTGTGCGGGGATGCGACGCGCATGGCGAAGGACGTGGAGACGGCGCTGCTGGATGTGATCGCGAAGGGGTCGAATGGGACGCTGGACCATGCGGCGGAGTATCTGGCGGGGATGAAGAAGCAGAAGCGGTATCAGCGGGATGTTTACTAGAGGATCGAGGAGAGTCTGTCCTGCCGGACGGGCCCGCTGCGCTTAGTCACCCCGCAAACGAAGACCTGTTTTCGGGGACCCCGATACTGGCGGTCACTTCGTGACTTGTATACCCCTTCGGTAGGCCCTCCCGATGGTCGGGATTGAGAGTTCTGGACCGATGCAGACCGGTATATGTGCCACGAAGTGACTTGTCGTCCGCGCAGGAGTGCCTTCCGGCCGCACAGAGTCTTCCTGGAACCTGTCTAGAAAGTTCGGAACGCGCGATTGGCGATGAGAAGAGACTAAAAGCAAAGACGAAATGCGGGGGTTTCTCCACTCCACCGCGCGATGAAGCCGCGCGGTTCCGGTCGAAATGACGACTTCTTTTCCATTTGCCAGAGCTTTCATATTTGCCAGAGCTTTTATGACAGGGTTCTTAGACGCTGTCGAAAGCTAAAGTCCGGTTGCAACTGTGCGTTGCGATGGGCGGAGCCGGGTGGAGTGGTTAGAGAAGCGGGTTTCTCCACTGCGCCGCGCGGTGAGACTGCGCGGTTCCGGTCGAAATGACGACTTCTTTTCCATTTGCCAGAGCTTTTGTATTTGCCAGAGCTTTTATGACAGGGTTCTTAGACGCTGTCTAAAGCTAAAGTCCGGTTGCAACTGTGCGTTGCGATGGGCGGAGTTGGGTGGAGTGGTTAGAGAAGCGGGTTTCTCCACTGCGCCGCGCGATGAAGCCGCGCGGTTCCGGTCGAAATGACGACTTCTTTTCCATTGATTTGCCTTCCGTGTGCGGGGATTTTTAGACAAGTTTTTAGACGCGGTGGTGGTCGGGACGCCAGTTGAGGATGCTCTCCTTGATGGCTTTGGGTTCGAGGTTCTGGGTGAGGGTTTTGTGGACGAGGGCGGGGAGCTCTGCGTCGGAGGCGAAGCGGAGGGCGATGAGCTGGCGGACGGAGAGCTCGTCGATGTGGGCGCGCTGGCCGGGTGGGAGGAGGGCGGCGAGGCGGAGGCGCTCTTCGAGACGGATGACGCGGTCCTGAGCCTTGAGTGCCGAGCTGCGGGCGTCGCCTGCCATGAGAAGGAAGACGATGGCCATGACGATCGTCCAGAGATTGAGGTACCGATAGAGAGGCCAGTAATGGACGGCGATGTAGATGGCGACGATGAGGTTGAGCAGAAGCAGAGGGATGATGGTGAAGTGAAAGAGCGGATTGAAGCGGGTGTGGTTCTTGAGGGTTTGCGGGGCGGCCATGGAATGTCCTTTCAGGTGGTGCGGGGGAGGGTGCCAGCATAGCATCAGGGCGGGTGGGGTTTGGATGGGTTTGGAACCCACCCTTCGCAAGGGCGCGAAGGATGGGGCACCCGGTGGGTGGTGGGTGGTGGGAGTTTCGAGCTGCGTGGCATTTTGCGGATTCGTGTTTGGAGCTGGGGTAGGCTTGGGGGATGAGTGGTTCTGAGATCAGACGAACGGGCAGGAAGCGGATTGGGGTGCATGTAGGGACGGCGGGCGGGACGTGGACCGCGGTGGAGCGGGCTGTGGCGGCAGGGGCGAATACGTTTCAGATCTTCTCTTCGAGTCCGCGGCAGTGGCGGGCGGCTGCGGTGAAGGCCGAGGATGCCCGCAAGATGCGGGAGCTGCGGGAGAAGTTTGATGTGGGGCCGGTGTCGTTTCATGCGAGCTACCTGATCAACCTTTGCAGCCAGACGGAGAGTGTGCGGACGAGCAGCGTGGCGGCGTTTCGCGGGGAGGTGGAGCGGGCGCTGGCGCTGGGAGCGGAGTACCTGGTGCTGCATCCGGGAAGCTGGAAGGGGCTGACGCGCGAGGAGGGGCTGCGGCTGGCGGCGGAGTCGATCGTAGAGGCGGTGGATGGGATCGATTTTTCTCAAACTCCAGGAACGGGGAGAGACTTTCGGATTTTGATTGAGAACACGGCGGGAGCGGAGTTTTCGCTGGGCGGAAAGCTGGAGCAGGTGGCGGAGCTGGTGGAGCGGCTGAAGCCGTGCGCGCCGGTGGCGGTGTGCCTGGATACGTGCCATGTGCATGTGGCAGGGTACGACCTGGTTTCGACGGATGGATATATTGAGACGATGATGGTGGTCGGGGATACGGTGGGGTTCGATGCGGTGAAGGTGTGGCACTGTAACGATGCCAAGGCGGCGATGGGTTCGAAGCTGGACCGGCATGAGCATATCGGGGAGGGGACGATTGGGGCGGAGGTGTTTCGGCGGCTGCTGCATGATGAGCGGTTCGCGGGTGCGGCGTTTATTGCGGAGACGCCGGTGGATGCTCCGGGAGATGAGGCCAGGAATGTTGGGGTGTTGCTGGCGCTGGCGGCGGGCTGATGCGCTGGGCGAGATTCAGCGGGAAGGTGAGAGTTGACGACTTACGGCGTTAAGAAGGAACGGAGCTTCGTATGCGTCTTCCTGCTGCTGATCTGCCTGGTGATGGCTCATGCGGTGCATACGGGCTGGGTGGTGAGCGAGCATGAGATCCGGGTGCATCCGCCGAAGGAAGGGACTCCGTTCACGCCGCTGTTTCAAGCGTCGACTCATCCGCCGGATGCGTACCGGATGGCGATGCCTGCCCTGGGGCAGTTTGTGATGAGGTATACGCCTCTGCATAGTGCGCCGGCGGTGGCGGCGGTCTTCGATTTTCTGAGCGGGTTCGCGGCGTGCTATTTGTTCTATCGTTTGGCGGTGGATGGTCTGGCGGAGTCGCGGTTTGCGGCGGTCTTGTTTCTGGCGATGGTGCAGTTTGCGTTGGCTTGGGTGGTGCCGTGGCAGAGACCGGAGACTATGCCTACGTCGTTGTATGTCGCAGTGACGCTGTTTTCGCTGGTGCGTGTTCGGCGCAGCGCGTGGTGGGGGCTACTAATCGTTGGCGTGACGGTTTTACAGGGTTTTGTTCGGACGGATGTTCCGCTGGTGCTGGGGGTTTCGATGATTGTGGTGGGGGCGTGGGGGCATGAGCTTGAGCGGTTCGGGAGCCGGCGGGTTTTGATGTCTGCCGGTGGCGTGGCCGTCGTCATTTCCGCGGCGATCCAGGCTTACCTGCGGTATGTTCGCTTTCCGGGGCTGCATCGCTGGCCGGCGGATCAGGAGATCCTGACGCTTGGGCATAACTTGAGCCATGTTCATTCTGTGGTGACCGGGGGAGTGTCGCTGCTTCCGTTTGCCCTGTTTGCGGGGTGGCTGATCTGGAAGCGTCCTCGTCTGGATGCGCTGGATTTGCTGGTGCTGGTTGCGTCCGCTTTGTACCTGGTGGTCTGGTTGAACGCGGGCTACCTCTCTGAGGCTCGGATCTTCGTTCCGTTCATGCTGGCTTTGTGTAGCGTGGCTGCGAAGGTGGTCGGTTCCGATGAAGGCTTCCTGCGATCGGGAGGCCATTCCAACTGACCCGGCTGGCCTCGGACGTGTGCTGTACGCGGTTTTCTTTACAATCGAGAGATATGTCAGAGACGGTGAAGAGCGAGAGCGAACGGCAGGAACGATATAGTCCGGCAGAGATTGAGCCGAAGTGGCAGGCGCGGTGGGACGCGGATGATTCGCTGTATGCGGCGGAGGGACATGAGTCCGGCAAGCCGAAGTACTACTGCCTGGAGATGCTGCCGTATCCGAGCGGCGCGCTGCATATGGGGCATGTGCGGAACTATGCGATCGGCGATGCGCTGGCGCGGCATATGTGGATGCGCGGGTATAACGTGCTGCACCCGATGGGATGGGACGCGTTCGGGCTGCCGGCGGAGAATGCCGCGCTGAAGAACGGCGTGCCGCCGCGGGAGTGGACGTTCCGCAATATCGCGGCGATGAAACAGCAGTTTCAGCGGCTGGGAATGGGCTTCGACTGGACGACGGAGGTGACGACGTGTCTGCCGGAGTACTACCGATGGAATCAGTGGTTTTTTTTGAAGATGTTCGAGAAGGGTCTGGCTTATCGAAAGAAGAGCAAGGTGAACTGGTGTCCGGAGTGTCAGACCGTTCTGGCGAACGAGCAGGTGGTGGGCGGGCGGTGCTGGCGGCATGAGGACACGGTGGTGGAGCTGCGGGATCTGACGCAGTGGTTTTTGCGGATCACGACGTATGCGGATGAGTTGCTGGAGGGACTGGAGACGCTGGATGGCTGGCCGGAGAAGGTTCGCACCATGCAGCGGAACTGGATTGGGCGGAGCGAAGGGGCGTTGGTTGACTTCGCCGTCGAAGAGCAGGGGCGAGAGGGGATAGAAAGCAAAGACAAGATCACGGTTTTTACCACGCGGGTGGATACGATCTTTGGCGCTACATCGGTGCAGTTGGCTCCGGAGCATGCCGTGGCGAAGATGTTTGCGCTGGAGGACGATGGGCTGCGGGTGCAGATCGAGGAGTTGCTGGAGCAGCAGACGAAGGCGCGGGAGACGGATGCACTGGGCGCGATCGAGAAACATGGTGTGAATACGGGGCGGTTTGCGGTGAACCCGTTCAATGGCGAGCGGGTGCCGATCTGGGTGGCGAACTATATCCTGGCGGACTATGGGACGGGCGCGATCATGAGCGTGCCTGCGCATGATGAGCGCGATTTTGAGTTTGCGCAGAAGTATGGGCTGGCGGTGCGGCGGGTGATCGCTCCGGCTGTTGCGGGAGGACAACGGCAAGAACAAAAGCAAACTACAGGGGTCCTTCGCTCCGCTCAGGATGACGGCGAAAAACGAACAACAGCAGCAGCAGGAACAACAGCAAGAGCAGGAGCAGAAGCAATAGCAGCAAATACAAGTGCGGGATTTCTTCGCTCCGGTCAGGATGACGGCGAAAAACGGACAACAGCAACAGCAGCAACAAAAGCAACAAATACAAGTGCGGGATTTCTTCGCTCCGCTCTGGATGACGGCAAAAAACGGACAACAGCAACAGCAGCAACAAATACAAATGCGGGGGTCCTTCGCTCCGCTCAGGATGACGGCGAAAAACGGACAACAGCAACAGCAGGAACAACAGAAAGAGCAGGAACAGAAGCAATAGCAGCGAATACAAGTGCGGGATTTCTTCGCTCCGCTCAGGATAACGGCGTTTTGGTGGTGGAAGAGTTGCCTTATCTGGCGGAGGATGGGGCCGTTTTAGTCGATTCGGGAGAGTGGACCGGGCTGGGCTGCGTAGCGGCGCAAGAGAAGATGGCTGCGTTTGCGAAGGCGAATGGATTTGGCACAGCTACGGTTACGTATCGGCTGAAGGACTGGGGTGTGAGCCGGCAGCGGTATTGGGGAACGCCGATCCCGATGGTGTACTGCGATGCGTGCTCGCCGGGTGAGCCGATTGCGGTGGCCGAGAGCGATTTGCCGATTGTGCTGCCGGAGCAGGTGGATATTACGCAGATGAACGGATCGCCTCTGGGGCGGATTCCGGAGTTTGTGAATACGACGTGTCCGAGGTGCGGCGGGGCGGCGCGGCGGGAGACGGACACGATGGATACGTTCGTCGATTCGAGCTGGTACTTCTACCGGTATACGGATGCGAAGAATTCGAGTGCACCGTTCGATTCCGCGAAGGCGAACTACTGGTTTCCGATCGATCAGTATATCGGCGGGGTGGAACATGCGATTCTGCACCTGATCTATTCGCGGTTCTGGACGAAGGTGATGCGGGATCTGGGAATGATCAAGAATGATGAGCCTGCGGCGCGGCAGTTTTCGCAGGGGATGGTGATCAAGGACGGCGCGAAGATGTCGAAGTCGAAGGGCAACGTGGTGTCGCCCGACGAGATGATTTCGCGGTATGGGGCGGATGCTACGCGTATGTATGCGCTGTTCGCGGCGCCGCCGGATCGCGATCTGGAGTGGCAGGAAGAAGGCGTGGCGGGGATCAGCCGTTTTCTGGCGAAGATCCACCGGCTGACGATGAAGTATGCTTCGTGGGCCGCGAAAGGCGCTTCGCGCGAGGGCCGCGGTACTGCGAAGGATCAGTTGCTGTTGCGGAAGCTGCATCAGACGATTGCCAAGATCACGCGGGATTTCGATGGGCGCTGGCACTTTAATACTTCGATCTCGTCGATCATGATTCTGGTGAATGAGATTGCGGCGCAGGAAGCAGCGATGGATGCGGGAGAGATTTCGCCGGCCGCGGTGGGTGAGGTGTTCCGCGGATTGATTCTGCTGCTGGCTCCGTTCGCGCCGTTCTTTGCGGCGGAGATGTGGGAGCAGATGGGCGGCGCGGGTGTTGTGTTTCGCACGGCGTGGCCCGTGGTGAATGAAGAGCTTGCGCGCGATGAGGAGATTGAGATTCCGGTGCAGGTGAACGGAAAGCTGGCGACGGTGATCAAGGTTCCGGCGGGAAGCGATGAAGCGACGGTGAAGGCGGCGGCTCTGAGCGATGCGAAGGTGATGGCGCGGACGGAAGGCAAGAATGTTGTGAAGGTGATTGTGGTGCCGGGCAAGCTGGTGAACCTGGTGGTCAGGTAGTTGCCGCACGCAGAGCATAGCGCGAAGCTCGGGGGAGCGCCGGTGCGCGGGACGCAGACCTTTGTGCATACACTTTCGGCGTGCTGGCGACGGCCGTCGGTGACTGCGCTGGAGGTGATGTGGCGCTGGGCGTACGGGATTCCGGTGCTGCTGGTGCTGCGGCACGAGGCGCTGCGTATTCTGGCCGAGACGCCGCTGGACTACTCCGCGCTGCGGAATATGACGGTGCTGGACCCGATGGGGGCGGCGGCGACCGTGTCGAAGGCCGTCGCGGCGCTGCTGCCCGGGGTGTTTGGCGTGGCGCTGTGGCTGGCTCCGGTGCTGGTGGTGGTGTGGGTGGTGGTGTCGTCGGTGGGGCGAACGGTGGTTTTGCGCAGAGTGGATGCTACGCTGCATGCGCGGGTGGGAACGCTGATTGTGCTGCAGGCGATCCGGGTCGCGGCGCTGCTGGCGAGCTTCCTGTTCTGGTTCTGGTGCCTGCAGCACATCGCCGGAGCGACGATTACGGGACCGCTGGCGGCGGGTGGCGAACCGAACCTGGTGGGGTATTTTGCGTTGGCTATTCTGGCGACTCTGGGGTTGTTTACTGCGTGGGCCGTGCTGAGCTGGGCGGTGTCTGTGGCACCGTTACTGGCGATGCTGCGTGGGTTAGGAGTAGGCGGAAGCCTGGCGGCGGCGTTTCGGCTAGGGCCGCTGAAGGGCAAACTGGTGGAGATCAACCTGGTGATGGGAATCGTCAAGATCGCGCTGATTGTGCTGGCGATGGTGTTTTCGGCGTGTCCGCTGCCCTTTGAGAGTGTCACGACACCGGCGTTTCTGTTCTGGTGGTGGGTGGTGGGGACGCTGCTGTACTTTGTGGCTTCGGATTTCTTCCATGTGGCGCGGCAGGTCGCGTACCTGCAGCTCTGGCGGGAGTTTGAGTACTAAAGTTTTTTTCTGCACGCGGGGTCAGATGGCATCTTAGTAGGCAGGGTCCCTGATTTCTCATCCGGAGAAGAGGCCATGTCCACGATCTTTTATGCTGTTGCAACGCTGCTTCTGGTGGCGGGGGTGTCCTATCTTGCCTACCTGAGCCATATCCCTGAACCATACATTGTCGCTATTGCCACGATCATGCTCGGGATTGGTGTGATGAACGCTGTCGAGGATGCCCGGCAGAAGCACTCCGACTGGTGATGCTGGGGGTCTTCCGCCCGCGTTTACACTGAGTAGGTGGATACCTCGACGATTGTCATTCTGGATTTCGGTTCGCAATATACTCAGCTGATTGCGCGGCGCATTCGTGAGTTCAATGTGTTTTCGGTGGTGCTGCCGTGCACTGTTTCCCTGGACAAGGTGAAGGCGTTGAACCCGAAGGGTGTGATCCTTTCGGGTGGGCCGAATTCGGTCTATGACGCGGATGCTCCGGCGGCGGACAAGGGTGTGCTGGAGCTGGGCGTGCCGGTGCTGGGTATCTGCTATGGGCTGCAGTTCATCGTGCATCACCTTGGGGGCAAGGTGGTGGGGGCCGCGGCGCGGGAGTACGGCCATGCCGAGGTGTCGATTGTGGCGGAGACGCCGCTGTTTCGCGGGTTGCCGGGGGAGATCGATGTCTGGATGTCGCATGGAGATCATGCGGAGGAGTTGCCGGCGGGTTTTGCACTGACCGCGCAGACGGCGAATGCGGTGGCGGGGATCGCGGATGAGACGAGACGAATCTGGGCAGTGCAGTTTCATCCCGAGGTGGCGCATACGCGGCAGGGGATGGAGCTGCTGAAGAACTTCTGCCTGGACATCTGCGGGGCGGCGCAGGACTGGACGCCGGAGCATTTTATTCAGTCGACGGTGGAGCGGGTGCGGGCGCAGGTGGGGAGAGGACATGCGATCTGCGGATTGAGCGGCGGGGTGGACTCTTCGGTCGCGGCGGTGCTGGTGGCGCGGGCGATCGGCGACCGGCTGACCTGCATCTTCGTGAACAATGGCGTGCTGCGCAAGGACGAGTTCGCGAAGGTGCAGACGACGATGCGGGAGCAGTTGGGGTTGAACGTCGTGGCGGTGGATGCTTCCGAGCGGTTCTTGAAGAAGCTTGCGGGTGTGGTCGATCCGGAGCAAAAGCGGAAGGCGATTGGGAACGAGTTCATCGCTGTGTTCGACGATGAGGCGAAGAGGATCTTTGAGGCTGAGAAGAGCGCGGGTGAGGAGGTTGCGTGGCTGGTACAGGGGACGCTGTATCCGGATGTGATCGAGTCGTCGAGCGTGCATGGGCCGAGCCATACGATCAAGAGCCACCACAATGTGGGTGGGCTGCCGGCGGATATGAAGCTGAAGCTGATTGAGCCGCTGCGGGATTTGTTCAAGGATGAGGTGCGCCGGATCGGGCGGGACCTGGGGATGCCGGAGGAGATCATCGAGCGGCAGCCGTTTCCGGGGCCGGGGCTGGCGGTGCGGATTCTGGGCGAGGTGACGGCGGAGCGGGTGGCGATGCTGCAGGAGGCCGACTCGATTGTGGTGGATGAGATCAAGAAGGCGGGGCTGTACCGGAAGGTGTGGCAGAGCTTCGCGGTGCTGCTGCCGGTGAAGTCGGTTGGCGTGATGGGCGATCAGAGGACGTATGCGAATACGTGCGCGGTGCGTGCGGTGGAGAGCGAGGACGGGATGACGGCGGATTGGGCTCCGCTGCCGTGGGAGGTGTTGCGGACGATATCGAGCCGGATTGTGAGCGAGGTGCGGGGGATCAATCGTGTGGTGTACGACATTACTTCGAAGCCTCCGGGGACGATCGAGTGGGAGTAGGCTGGTCGACTATTTAGAGGCTGCGCGAGAATAGTCCCTCCGGGCTCGGAAGTCAGGCAACGGCGACACACATGAACAAGTTGTCAGACTCGCGCGCGGGCGGCTGTGTGCCTTCGCCCAGGGTATTTGTCAGCTATCATCGAAGTAGATGACGTTTCGAATCTCCCTGCTGCTGTTGTTTGTACTCGCCGCGCCGGTTGCATGGTGCCAAAGCTCAACAGTAACGCTCCCCGCAGGCACTCCCCTCCCGGTGCAAATTGACGATCACCTTCCTATGAGGGTGGGGCAGCCTATTCGTGCGGAGCTCATCTATCCGGTGTATGCGGGCGACACCCTGGTCCTGCCGGCGCACACGGTGGTCAACGGCTCGGTCACGGAGCTGCGCGCCGACCACGCACATCGCGTCAACTCTCGTCTCCGCGCCGACTTTACCCCGTTTTATATCCCTATTGTCCGTTTCAACACGATCACGCTTTCTGATGGCACGACGCTTCCGATCGTGACGGGTGCGGCTACCGATGGCGCGCCGATCTACCGGCTGGTTGCTCCGCCGCCTCGCAAGGGTGGCTTCATCCGCCAGCACTGGGATGACGCTCTGCAGGTGGCCAAGGACAAGCTGGCCATCTTCACCGGGCCGGATAAGCGCGACCGCCTGACGCAGTTCCTGTATACGCAGCTTCCGTATCATCCGCAGCGGATAGAGAAGAAGACCGCCTGGACAGTCGAGACCTCGGAGGCGCTGACTCTCACTCCGCAGCCAGTGAAGGTGGCCGCCGATCCGCCGGCGGTTCCTGCGAGTTTGCCCGCGCGCGCTGCTGCTGCGTCCGATTCCGCGGCTGGGCCTTTGACTGATGCAGGCAAGGACGCCGACAAGCCCTGGATCATTCAGGCTTACCTGAAGGAACATCTCGATTCCAAGACGTCGAAGGCCGGCCAGGAGATTCACGCGACGGTTGCCGAACCGATCTACAATCCCGATCACAGCATCGCGGTTCCTGTAGGCGCCACGATGATTGGAACCGTCACCCGGGCCAAGCCGGCGCGCCGATTCGGACGCGCCGGGATGCTCCACTTCGACTTCCGCCAGCTTGTCTTGCCGGCTGGCACTACGCAGAATGTGCAGGCGTCACTGACCGGAGCGGATTCGGCGTCGGATCAGAAGCTGGCGATGGACTCCGAGGGTCAGGTTAAGCCCAAGCCGCAGGATAAGATTCTGATACCGTTCATCCTGCTGGCCCTGGCGGCCCGCCCGCTCGACACCGACGGTGGCGGGAGTGTTGGAAATAATGCGGCAGGTTCGAACAGCATGGGTATCCTGGGTTTCGTCATCGGCACGGCCGCGGGCGCGCCGAACCTCGCTGCCGGGATCGGCTACTACGGGGCTGCGATTTCGATTTATGAGCGATGGATCAAGCGCGGGCGTGAGGTGAGCTTCGCCCGCGACACCCGCCTGGTGCTTCAGACCACTCCGCGCCACTCCGAGGCTCTGCATCCGAACGCGGCGGCCCCGCGGCAACGTTAAAACAGTTCAGGCGCTTGTGTGCAGGCTTCGACATCATTTGAATCCGCAGGTCTCAACATCGAGACCTGCGGCGCACAAGCGATTTGTCCCTCGGGCGCTTTCACGCCATTACGGAGTTGCTATAAGGGGTCTTCGGCGCGTAGCGTTCTGGCTCCAAGAGAAAACCCATGTCCGTGAGTCCGGACATGGGTTTCTTGCGCAGGAACAAACGATGTTCGCGGTTAGTTGGACTCGACTTTGTCGTGCCAGGAGTGGGCGTGCTCGAGGGCTTTGTTGACGTTGCTGATGTTTTCCACGCCGGTGGTGTTGAGCCAGTCCTCGAAGGCTTTGGGGCCTTGCTTGGCGTAGATGGCGATGCCGTCTTTCCAGGTGGCTCGGCCGCAGAGGACGCCGTTGAAGGTGGTGCCGGATTCGGCGGCGAGCTCGAGGGTCTCGATAAAGACGGGGTTGGAGACGCCGGCCGAGAGATAGATGAACGGCTTGTGGGTCATGGTGGCGGCGTCGCGGAAGTGCTGCAGGGCCTCGGCGCGGGTGTAGGCTTTTTCGCCTTTGTAGGCTTTGGTGCCTTCGACGTAGGACATCTCAACGGGGACTTCGACCTTGAGGACGTCTACGTTGTAGCGGGCCTTGCCGAATTCGGCCATGGAGCCGGAGACGATCTCGGGTTTCATTTTCGCGTAGTCGAGCGACTTTTCGTCACCGCCGTGGGCGTCGTAGCCGACGAATTCGAGGAAGAAGGGGATGTCGTGCGCGATGCACTCGTCGCCGATGCGCTCGATCCAGGCGTGCTTGAGATCGTTGATGGGGGATTTTTCGAAGGGGGTGTAGTAGAGGAGGATTTTGATGCAGTCGGCGCCGGCTTCCTTGAGGCGGCGAACGCTCCAGACATCGAGGAGGTCGGGCAGGCGGCCGGCGGTGTTGGAGTCGTATCCGGTCTTCTCGTAGGCGAGCAGGAGGCCTTTTCCGTTGCGGTGTTTGGAGGCGGGCAGGCCGAACTCTGGATCGAGGAGGATGGCGGAGGCGTGCTTGGTGAGGACGCTGGTGACGAGGGTCTTGAAGACTTCGAGGTCGTGCGCGTCGGCGGCGGCGCCACGCTCCTTGGCGAGTGACTTCTGGAGAGAGCCGCGCTGGTCCATGGCTGCGGCGGCGATGACGCCGCGATGGTTCGAGACGGACTTGAGTCCTGCTAATTTTCCTGGGGTCAACTTGATCATTGGTTCCATTTCTCCTGAGACGGTTGGACGGATGACAGAGAACAAAAGGTAATTTTACACACTTTATCGGGTGGGACCTGATGCTTTGCAGAGGATGGGAACAAGAGCGAAATGCGGGGTTTCTCCGCTTCGCCACGCGACGAGACTGCGCGGTTGCGGCCGAGATGACGACTTGTACCTGAATGCAATACGCAGGTGCGGCTCGCCCAAAGATTTCGTTAGCGCCGCCACGAAACATTCATCCGGAATTATTGCTGCCTTTACCAATCGAGGCGGGGCTGCGCCCTACGCTTGCAGAGTTCAGCGCGGGCACTCCCCGACTGCCAGAACGGTTGTTTTCTTCACGGTTTACAGGAGACATACGCAATGCGGTACAAAGCAGCTTCCACTCCCCCCAGCCTCCGATGCGGTGCTGCCTTTCTGGCGGCGCTGCAAGTGTTTGCCGGACTTCCCACATCGGCCAACGCGCAAGCTAACACGCAGGCGAAAGACAACTCGCTGAAGACGAGAACTCCGATCAAGCATGTCATCGTGATCATCGGCGAGAACCGCACGTTCGACCACATCTTTGCGACGTACAAGCCGAAGGATGGGCAGACGATCGACAACCTGCTGTCGAAGGGCATTATCACCAAGGATGGGCAGCCGGGTCCGAACTACTCGCTGGCGACGCAGTACTCGGCGGAGGACACGAGCCGGGATAAGTACGAGGTCGATCCGCAGGCGAAGTCCTTTTATGCGACGCTTCCGGTGCCACTCGCGGGCGGCCCGTCGGCGCCGCTTTTCTCAACCGTGGCTGCGGCGGAGGCTACCGAGAATGGCCTTTCGCCCAGCTATTACACCTATCTGACGACCGGCGGCACGGGCCTGGCGGCGCACACCCCTGACACGCGCATCCTCAATTACAACGACCTGCCGGCCGGGCCGTTCCAGCTTACTCCGGGGATTCCGTACGACGGCTATGCGGGCAGCCCGGTACACCGCTTTTACCAGATGGCGCAGCAGCTTGACTGCAATTCGGCCTATGCGACGCGGCGCAATCCGAGCGGATGCAAGGCCGACCTGTTTCCGTATGTTGAGACGACGATCGGCGCGGGCAGCAACGGCAAGCCGCAACCGACACCGTTTACCGAAGCGACTACCGGCGAGGGTGGCCTGGCGATGGGCTTCTATAACGTGCAGCAGGGCGATGCGCCGTACCTGACCTCGCTCGCGAACAAGTACGCGATGAGCGATAACTACCACCAGGCGATTCTGGGCGGCACGGGCGCGAACCACATTGCGATGGGCACGGGCGATGCGATCTGGTTCTCGGACGGCAACGGCAACGCAGCGCAGCCGCCGCACAACACGAAGGCTGGCGGACTGGATGAGATCGAGAATCCGAATCCTCTGGCGAAGACCGACAACTGGTATACCGAGGACGGCTATGGCAGCGGTTCGTCCAGCACGGGATTTTCGGGCGGCGGCAGCTACAGCAATTGTTCAGACTCGGATCAGCCGGGCGTTGGCGCAGTGCTGGGCATGCTCGCCAGCCTGCCGTACGAGGTGAACCCGAAGTGCGATCCGGGCCACTACTACCTGCTGAACAACTACAACCCGGGCTACTACGGCAACGGCCAGAACGCCTTCACGGACAAATCGACGAGCAATACGGTGTTCACGGTTCCGCCGTCTTCGGTGCGCAACATCGGGGATGCGCTGCTGGAGAAGAACATCTCCTTCGCGTACTTCGGCGACCAGTACAACAAGTATGTCGCGGACCCTTACTTCAACGATCCAACCAATGCATACTGCAACATCTGCAACTTCTTCCAGTACTCGACGTCGATCATGACCAACGCCGCAGTGCGCACCGCGCATATCCAGGACACGGTGAACTTCTATCAGGATCTTCAGTCGGGCAACCTGCCTGCGGTCTCGTTTGTGAAGCCTTCGGGCTTTGTGGATGGGCATCCCTCTTCGTCGAAGCTTGATTTGTTTGAAGGCTTCGTGAAGAAGATCGTCGACGGTGTGCAGGCCAATCCGGAGTTGTGGAAGGACACCGCGATCTTCGTCACGGTGGACGAGGGCGGCGGGTATTATGACTCTGGATATGTGCAGCCGGTCGATTTCTTCGGCGACGGTACGCGCATTCCGATGATCGTGGTCTCGCCCTATACCGAGGCTGGCCGCATCTCGCACCAATACAACGACCACGTCTCGATCCTCAAGTTCATCGAGGCGAACTGGGGCGTTGATCCGATCACGAAGCGCAGCCGCGATAACCTGCCGAACCCGCGGCAGGATCGCTCCAACCCGTACGTGCCGACGAATGGTCCTGCGATTGGGGACTTGATGGACCTGTTCGACTTTGATCACGACGGCAAGCGGTAAGTAGGAGCACAATCAAGTGCGCCGGCCAGCGGATGCTCCGCTGGCCGGTTCTTCTTGCGTTGGGAACCACTTTGTCCTGCCGGACGGGCCGCCTGCGCGGCGGGCGGTCACTTCGTGACGTGTATACCCCTTCGGTTGGACCTCCCGTTGGCCGGGATGAAGATTCTTGCTGACGCCCATGGATGCCCACGTGCCGTCCGGCAGGACCGCTGCTAGAATTCCGTTCTATGGCCGCAGCGGAGCATCCCGTTACGCAAGAGAGTCCTGAGGTGAAGGTGTCGGTTCATCAGCGTCAGATGGCGGAGCTGGCGGCGCGTCATGCGATCGCCGAAGAGGGCGGCGGGGCGGAGCGGCGCGAGCGGGAGCGCAAGGCAGGCAAGCTGTCGGCGCGGGAGCGGGTGGAGTTTCTGCTGGATGAGGGAACGTTCGAGGAGACGGATAAATTTGTAACTCATCGCGCTACAGATTTTGGGATGGATGCGCAGCGGGTTCCGGGCGATGGGTTCATCACCGGGTATGGGCGGGTGAATGGGCGGGTGGTGTTTGTGTTCGCGCAGGACTTTACCGTGTTTGGCGGGTCGCTGTCGGAGGCCAATGCGGCGAAGATCGTGAAGATCATGGATATGGCGATGCGAGTGGGAGCGCCGATTGTGGGGCTGAACGATTCGGGTGGGGCGCGGATTCAGGAGGGCGTGGTCTCGCTGGCGGGGTATACGGATATTTTTTTGCGGAACACTCTGGCGAGCGGGGTGGTGCCGCAGATCTCGGCGATCCTGGGGCCTTGCGCGGGCGGGGCGGTGTATTCGCCGGCGATCACGGACTTCACGATCATGACGGAGAAGACGAGCTACATGTTCGTGACCGGGCCGGAGGTGATCAAGACGGTCACGCATGAGGACGTGACCAAGGACGCGCTGGGCGGAGCGGTGACGCATAACGAGATCTCCGGGGTGGCGCACTTTATGGCGCATGACGACCAGGAGTGCCTGGCTACGGTGCGCGAGTTATTGAGCTTTCTGCCGTCGAATAATCTGGACGATGCGCCTCGGAGGGCGACGCAGGATGATGCCGGGCGGGCGGATGCGGCGCTCGATACGATCGTGCCGAGCGAGAGTAACCAGCCGTACGACATGGTGGATGTGATCGCGCGGGTGGTGGATGATGGCTACTTCTTTCAGGTGCAGGAGCACTTTGCGCGGAACATTGTGGTGGGGTTCGCGCGGATGGACGGGCGGCCGGTGGGGATTGTGGCGAATCAGCCGGCGTTTCTGGCAGGTGTGCTGGACATCAATGCGAGCGTGAAGGGCGCGCGGTTTGTGCGGTTCTGCGATGCGTTCAATATTCCGCTGATTACGTTTGAGGATGTGCCGGGGTTCATGCCGGGGATTCAGCAGGAGCATGGCGGGATTATCCGGCATGGAGCGAAGCTGCTGTACGCCTTCGCGGAGGCGACGGTGCCGAAGCTTACGGTGATCACGCGGAAGGCTTACGGCGGGGCGTACTGCGTGATGAGTTCGAAGCACCTGCGGACGGATTTGAATCTGGCGTGGCCTACGGCGGAGATTGCTGTGATGGGGCCGGAGGGCGCGGTGAATATCGTCTACAAGCGCGAGCTGGACCAGACGGTGAAGCGGGCCGAGGCGGTGTGGCCGCAGGGTAAGCCGTTCAGCGAAGAGGAGAAGCTGGCGGTGCTGGCCGAGGCGCGCAAGGAGAAGGTGGAGGAGTTTCGCGAGCGGTTCGCGAATCCGTATGTGGCGGAGGAGCGGGGGTATGTCGATGCGGTGATTCGGCCGAGCGAGACGCGGCGGCGGCTGAACGCGGCGCTGGATATGCTGGCGACCAAGCGGGAGAAGAACCCGGCTAAAAAGCATGGGAACATTCCGCTGTAACGAAAACCCCGATGGATAGCCGATAAAGACACCATTACAGGTGTCCATGAGGTGTCCATTGTACGAAAAGCATAATCGGTTCTATGCCGACTGGCGAGACCGCAAGGGTGTCCGTCGCCGCAAGGCGTTTGAGACCGAAGCCGAAGCCCGACTGCACGAAGAGACGGAGCGCAACCGTGCGCGCCCAAAACCGAGAGGCGCGGCGCGTCGGTGCAAACCATCCTCCGCGCCTATATCGGTGCCTGGAACCAAACCCAAACCAACCCGCACCCGCGCTACGCCGCAAAAAACATCATCAAAGTCTGCGGCGGGAAAACCCCCCGCGGACTCACCAACCTCCACGCGCTCAACTCGGCGGCGGGGTCGGAAAAACTAGCCCGCGCCACCCCCCACGGTCGCATGTCGGCTCTGCGCGGC
>Ga0080006_1155019_pt1 | contig 29194 bp, 12 predicted proteins | sample RS3BMetagenome_FD_69209 | JGI IMG/M metagenome (GOLD analysis project Ga0080006, IMG submission 69209) | Ferric oxide microbial mat and aquatic microbial communities from Rainbow Spring, Yellowstone National Park, USA - RS3B (SPADES... ...
AAAGCCGGAGCTAGGAGCGCGTGAATCGAAGCAGTCGCATAAATCGTCCATGAAGGCTAGTATTTATGACAGTGATAAGAGAATCAAACTTTATTGCCTTCGTCCAAGTTAGTGCATTCGTACCATTTGAATCGGATACGAGTGCATCAGATTGTATGTGTCTCTGCATGTCTGCTTAAATACCTACCTAAACGCCTGGCTGGTTGCCTACCTGCTTGTCTCCGGGATGCACCAGAGAAACGGATTCAGTTGCTCCGTCCCTATCCACAGTATGCTGCTTGCCCTAGGCAAGTATGCTTCCCTGTCGTCCTTCAACGCTGATTTTTCGAGGCCTCTGAAATCATCGTCAGCGAGCACATAGCCTGTCGAGAGGCCGATCTTCACCAGCCGATTGCATGCGTAGCGATGTGCCGTGCGAGGCAATGGGCGCTATTTGCGAAAGCAGGTTCGAGTCGCTCCGCTGAGAAACGGCAGTGACGGCTCCTGGCATTTGCACCCGCTTCTGTGACCCCACGAACATCGAGCCTAGCCCAGACACTTGCTACAGCGCTGGATACATCAATATAAGCTTCCGACAGACACGCAACAGCTTCGACGTTCGTCGCGGGCATCGGCGCAAGGCAGCTGTCGTTCTCGTGGCAGTGGCTACGATGTCGGGAAGGCACCGATGCGCGAGGCCCCCAACTCGTACTCAGTGAATGTATGAAACTTTGCTGGAATGCCAGTCTAGGATTGCTAACAGGCGTAGCGCGAGGAGATACGCGGGGCCAGGATCGCTGCCCAATAAGCTCGCATTGCTTTTCTGGAATGCCAGCGTCGGACTTGCCTTAGAGCGGATATTGGTGGCAGCTGCGAAGGTCAAGCAAGGATCCGAAGGCGATTCGCAGCGCATTTACGCGTATCGTGCTCATCAATAACTCGACCGACGGAGGTGACAAGCCCCCGGCTCTGTTCAGAATGCATCGGACTTGAACGCTCCCCGGTGCAAGTTCTAGGCTGATGACGCGCGCTCACCTCGCTGCACAAAATACCTGCCACCACACACGATCGATGAATGGAGCATACTCCCAGCCATTTTTCAGATGCTCTATCTCCTTACGATTCTAATCATAGATGTGTCTTCAAAATCCCCAACGATCATCGCTGCTCTTCACCGGATCGATCCATTTGCCGCAACGTCTGTAGCAGTCCATGCCGAGCGGCAACCAGCGAAGCGAGCGACCTTACACGCGTCCACTCGCGAGGCACCAGCCAAACTCAGGCATCTACAGTGCAGCGCCCTGGTACCGCGCGGTATGGTAGGCTCAGGCAAAACAATCAACACCATTTGCTTCAGATGGCAAAACGTTTACATTGACCACGGATCCCAGAATTCGGAATGTATCATGGCTCTCGGGAAAGCGTCCACGATAAAGCACCTACCATCAAGTTCCATTACCCATACTTCCTCCCGAGTATACTGGTCGTTTCGTACGTTCTATCGTGCGCCGACTGCCTGCCGTGAACACCCGCCTTGGCGCTTGTACCGCTGAATCAGGTGCTGCACGGAGACAGAACGGCTTTTCCGTACCACTGCGGCGTCGGTTCGATGCTTGGTTCATGCGACACGGGGTCGGGGTACGTAATCATTCTGGGAGCCTGCAAGCTGTACATGCAGACGTACTGCCTGCTACAGCGCGAAGCGATATGCTAAGAGTCCACTGCGACCAGGGCGACGCCCATATAGAGCTTTACTGTGTCTAGTCCCAGAATGAAATGCGTTGCAGACGAGCTGTGCAGGTCTCGCCACAGCACCTGCCACTGGTGGAAGTATAAAGCACTAGCGCAGCACACTCGTCCGGCTCGCGGACCTTCCGCCTAGGCGGTAAACTTTCGACAATATGGAAAGGTCTTCCCTTCCTTTGACGTTTATGGTACGTTATTGAATGTACATGAATACGCACTTAGAGACGCCTCCGGGCCTTTCTTTGACCGGCCGCATGCTGCCGGCTTCAGCTTCTCCTTGAAGACTTCCAGCCTATCGATCTTGGATTACAGGCGCTGCGTCGCTGCACGTCTTGCGGTCCGCAAAAGCTTCTTGAGGTACCTAGAGCGAGGCTTTTGATCAACTCGTGGCAGGAGCGTGTCGCATGTCGACGCGGCCGCGCAGCGCACGCGCGCTACCCAAAACGAGGACGCGCTAGCCTCCATCGTTCGTGGCAGCTGGGCGATACCATGTACTTGATGAAGTGTTCAAAAGATCCAAAGCACGGGTACACACTGCAAAAGTTATGTCCCAAGTGCCAAGAGCCGACTGTATCGGCGCATCCGGCACGGTTCAGTCCGGATGACAAGTTCTCGAAGCAGCGGGTCACGCTGAAGAAGCGCTTTGGGCTGTTGCCGACTCAGCAGCCTCCCGAGGTGTTCTGAACTTCTTGAAACATCCTCGAGACAAAACGAGTTACTTTGACATAGATGCAGACGGTTAGATCATTGGGTACGATCAAGGACTATTGATGATCTCGGACTCCATTTTCCGTCTCGGCCTCGAGGAGAACGAGTGACGCACTTGTAGACCAGTGCGGTACGAGCGTTGGGACACATTCGCAATCGAGCGCTGACCCCGCTCAAACCCTCATTTCGGTGCTGTGCGGCGAGCGGTCGTGTCGGGCAGCGCCCCCAGTTGCGGCATCTGTGCGCTTGGACAGTAACCTGCGAACGCGTCTCTTCGACAGACGTGCTGTGGGGGCAAACTCGTGTGCCATGGACGCGTTGCGAACCCCGGCCCGTAGCGATACCTTTCAGTTTTACGCGGAAGCGGTTGCTGCAGCCTCAGCTGCCATTCGGTTTGCGTTACGTATGGCTTCATCGATACCACCAACCATGTAAAATGCTTTCTCTGGTAGGTCATCGTACTCTCCATCAAGAATGCCCTTGAAACCGCGGATCGTGTCCTGGAGCTCCACATAGCGACCTTCGTAGCCGGTGAAAACCTCTGCGACCGAGAACGGCTGGCTGAGGAAACGTTCGATTTTGCGCGCCCGCGCCACTACCAACTTGTCGGCTTCGCTCAGTTCATCCATGCCCAGAATAGCGATAATATCCTGCAAGCTCTTGTATGCTTGCAACGTCTGCTGCACGCGCTGCGCAACAGCGTACTGCTCCTCGCCGACAATACTCGGATCAAGCATTCTGCTGGTGGAGTCCAAGGGGTCCACCGCCGGATATATGCCGCGCTCTGCTATCGAACGCGACAGCACCGTCGTTGCATCCAAATGCGAAAAGGTCGTCGCTGGCGCGGGATCCGTCAAGTCATCTGCTGGCACATAGATAGCCTGTACGGATGTAACAGATCCTTTCTTTGTGGTTGTGATGCGTTCTTGGAGACCACCCAAGTCGGTAGCGAGCGTCGGTTGGTAACCCACCGCCGAAGGAATACGACCTAGCAGCGCCGACACCTCGGCACCCGCCTGCGTGAACCGAAAGATGTTATCGATAAAGAGGAGCACGTCGAGACCTTGCTCGTCCCGGAAGTACTCCGCGACCGCCAGGCCGGTTAACGCGACACGCGCGCGGGCACCCGGCGGCTCGTTCATCTGGCCGTAGACAAGCGAGGCTTTGCTGTCGCCACCCAACTTGATCACACCGGCGGTGATCATTTCATGGTACAGATCATTGCCTTCCCGAGTACGTTCTCCGACGCCGCAGAAAACCGAATAACCACCGTGTTTTTTCGCAATATTATTGATCAACTCCATGAGGTAGACAGTCTTGCCGACACCGGCACCACCGAATAAACCAATCTTGCCACCGAGCGCATACGGCGCTAACAGATCGATGACTTTGATACCGGTCACCAGTACAGATGCACTCGTTTTCTGGTCCACAAAAGCCGGCGCCGGCCGGTGAATAGGGTAGTAGTGCTCCGTCTCAATGGGACCGCGCTCGTCGATCGGTTCGCCAATCACGTTCATGATGCGGCCGAGGGTGGCGGGTCCCACGGGTACCATAATAGGCTGCCCAGTGGCGATCACGACCTGGCCTCGCACGAGTCCTTCGGTAGCGTCCATTGCAATGCAGCGCACCGTATTCTCGCCGATGTGTTGCGCAACCTCCAGCACGAGCCTGTGTTCTGTTCCTTCAACTTCAAGCGCATCCAAAATTTTCGGCAAAGTCCCATCAAACTGGACATCCACTACGGCACCGATCACTTGCAACACGCGACCGCGCGATACCGCTGTGGCAGGCGAGCCCGGGCGTTTGCTCGTGGCGCTGTGTTCAGCACTGGCTGAGCTCGCTTTCCCCGCTCCCGCTGAAGCGACCTCTGTTGCACTCGCCGACGAGGCCGTCGTAGACCCTGCCTTGGTCGCCAACGTCCGCGCGCCGTACCCAATCAGTAGGCTTGTCAGTGACGCCGGTACGGCAGCAGAGCGCCCGAAACAGTCCACGCCGTGCACCGCGCGCGGCACACTTGTCGAGATCTTGCAGCCTCCGATGGAGGCCACCTTGGAGCAAGACATCCATGTGCTGGAAAAGGTTGTTTTCCCACTCCGAGCTAGAGCGCTGGCAGTCCTTCCGATGGAGCGAACACAGCGCATAGTTCACGATCTAGAACGTGGTTGCACAGCACCAACGCAAGTCCTGTTCTGTGATTCCCTGAAAGCTTTACGCAGCCGTCACCAGCAACAGCAAACGTCTTTCAAAAGAAAAACGTTGTCGCCGGCGGTGTACCGTAGTGGCGAGAAGCCCGCCCTGGACGAAAAGTCTTCGACTGACGTAAAGACGCCTCCCCGTCTTATTGGACCGGCCACCTACTACTGCTTCCAATCTTGTCTCATATAATTCTACTTGGAGTGATTGTCCAACAAAGTTCACTCTTGTGCACCTTCGAGGTCTTTCCTCCAGCACCGCACATCTGCTTGTACTGATTGCGGCGTTAAAGTTCCAGTTCACGAACTCCATACGTTTCTTGCCATCAATGGTTGTACTTACCAATGCAAGCAATCCTCGCACTTTCGCTCTCCTTTCCATTTGCTCTTCCGTCACCGGTCCGTACTTTGCAAATTCCTCAGGGCTCCGTTGGCACTTTTCCATCTCCACTCTCTGAAGTGTACATCCCAGTTCATGGTGTGTATACGATGTTGGGAACTCGTCTACAGGTATTGTAACGAAACGCCTTGCGCACTCTTTGTACACCCTCGTCGTCGGAGCTGGCATAGTCCCTTTCTTGGGCGCCTAGCGCCCTTCCCCATACGCTACTACGACCCCTTGACTTTGATCCTCTTTGAGGGCGCTCAACTCATTGAAAAAATTCGCGAACGCCCGCCGCTTACCACAATACAAATTCATTCGCAAACAAGCCCACCGGGGCTTTGTATATTCTTCCCACAGCGCATCCCAGTGAGCAATGCGAACTTCCATGAATTTCCGAAAAGCTTCAAAGTCCGTCCCGCGGCTCGTCACCTCGCTCAAAGCTTCCAGGTGATCTTTCATTCCTGCATTCCACGTCTCGATTTTCTTCCTCGCATTCATGATTCCCGATTCTCAATAGTATCTCGCTCTCGAGAACCTCAACAGACGCATGTCTCTCTAACAAAAGTTACCACCAGTACCATCTTCCGCACGCTTCGGTGCAGCGATGGTTATGACATTTGTGTTACCGGGGTCCGCGCCAACGACAAAGTCGTTATCTTGCACTTTCTGCGTCGCAGGATACGCCTCCTTCTTTTCTTCATGCTTCGTCGCGCCAACGACAACGCGCTTCTCATGCACCTGCTGCGTCGCAGGACCCGCCTCCTTCTCACCTTCCTGCTTCGTCGCGCCAACGACAAAGTCGTTATTCTCCACCACTTGCGTCGTGGTATCCGCCTCCTTCTCATCTTCATGCTTCGCAGCGCCAACGATAAAGCCGTTATCCTCTACCTCCTGAGTCGCCGGACCAGCCGCCTCCTTTTTTTCATGCTTCGTCATGTCAACGACAATATCGTTATCCTCCACCCCCTGCATCACAGGATCCTCCTCTTTGTTTTCTTCATCCTTCGTCACGGGCGCAGCCGAGGGCGGAACTGGCCGATCTTTCTTCAACCGCCGATAGTGTATACACGAGGCTACTCCATCGGTTTCGATCAACCCAGTGAAAACCTTTTGTTTGCTCACTTTGAGACGTTTGAAATCGAAGATATTCTTCCAATACGTCTCCCGGTTTTCACCGGAGAATTCCTCCCTGCTAACATTGAACTCCGGACTGATCCCCTTCATGATGCCATGAAGGACTGTGGAGTCAATAGTCACAAAATGTGACTTGATCTTGCACATTGGAACCACGTCGAAGCGCTTCCTCATTAGGACAGCCTTCCGTCTCTCCCACGCTTCATTTGTCTCTACACTCAGCTTCACCTCTGCCTTGCGTTCGAGCTCTTGGTCCAGAAATATGAAATACCACAGGACGATGCGATCGTATCTTTCAGTATCTTTTTTCAACTCTGATATCTTGTCTGCTGGATTCGCCAGCCTCAGTACCGCACGGTGCTCTTGTATAGCCGCACGGATTACAGAAGCTTCATCCTTTCTCCTGCGTGATGTCTTCTTGTCGACGAATTCGATCTCATCTTCATCCTGTCGATCGTTCGTGATTCCATTGGTAATCGCCCATATTCGTTTGCGAAACAGTCCCGGGTACAGTGCAAAGACGGAGCGTACCATGAAGCGTTTGAGGTTCACGATCACGTGGCTCTACAGGTTCGTGAGGCACTTCATCGCTCCGTAGCAGTAAATAGGCGAGTCATCCCGATACCGAGTACAGTTTCAGCCGTATTCGGCGAAGTTTTCGTGGAGGGCATGCACTAGCTCATTTTTCGTCGACGTTTCCCCTGTGCCAAGTATCAGGTGACGAATTAGGGTCTTGTCGAAAAACTCTTCCGAAACCTCAACTGTTCTGATGTCCGTCACATCGCGATATCTCTCCCTCGGGATATGCATCAGTCCTAAAGAGGCGTTTCGAACACTGCCGGGGTATGAATCGACACAATTTCTGATGACGTCTCGCAACTTTTGCATGCAGGGAGCCTTGATATGTGTAAGGAGACAGGCTTTCGTCACGATCTCGTCGTACTGTCGCCCGCGTGCAGCTTCTTCGCCTTCTCCTGATCCTCTTTGCTCCGCCATTTTTTATCTTTTTTTTCCTGGCCGTCGGCGCTACCTGTGCTCCAGAATCTTCCACATCCTTTTCCATATTTTTTTATTTTTTGAAATAGAACGCACCTTGAACGCTTCTGCTATAAACCGCGAAAATCACTTGAAGACACTAAGCTGAGGGTTGAAACACAATTTAACTGAAAAACTATACTTTGCTACGACTTCAACGCAAATACAACTTCTACGCTAGAATAACACGCGCATGTTTAGTATCACGTTTCCCTTCAACGGCCAGATGCGCTTCGTTTCTCACGCCTCCCAGATATGGAGGTGCGTGTATCGACCGCACTATATCGAACAAAGAACAGAGAGTAGCGTCTAGGTAGCAACGAAATAACAATTTCTCTCCCTCTCAACGATAAACTTTAAAAAAGGGAACAGGTTTCCGTATTGTCGATCGTGTCCCTTCCAGGCGGCGTGTCCTGCGAGCCGGACGAGTCTGCCAGACCAGTGCTTCCTGACCTTCCCAGTACCTAGAGCTGTGAATAGACCTGAGCAGCAACTCGTCCGACACGCAATTCATTCTGGAACCAGGGGCGGTTTGGCTGCGTCTGGGTATCGCCCTGGTCGCAGTGGACTCCTCTACCATCGCCTCGAGCTGCTGCGGGCAGTAAGGCTATCAGCACAACTTGCTCGTTCCTAGAATGCTTATGTGCGCCGACTCCGTGTCAGATCAAGCGTACCTCGTTCCGATGCCCTCAGTAATATAGCAAAAGCCGCTCTGTCTTCGTCATGCATCTGCTCCGGCTTTATATCTGCTATTACGGGTACAGCAAGACAGGCACTTGGCACACGATAGAACGTACGAAATGACCAGTGTATCCCAGAGGAAGCATGAGAGATGGAACTTGGAAGTAAAGTGTATCATAACGGACGCTTTCTTGATTACCATTATCCAGACCGCAAACTGGAATCCATGATCCATATAACCATTTTGTCATGAAAAGAAAGCAGTGCACTGGCGCAGACGTACCGGCAACACGAGTCCATCACAGTGCACGGCGATCGCGGCAACGACGGCACAGCGCATGGCAGTGTTCGGCACGAGTGCCTGCCGTCTTCGCAGAGCGCTATTCTGCTTTTGACTGTGCTTCCATTGAGCGGGGTGGTGGCGATCACATTGTGACTTGTGTGGCTATTGACTTGTAACCAGGTTGTGGACGAGGCTGACGGTGTCGCATGCAGGCGACACCAAGTAGCTCTGGCTCGCAGCGGGACGTACAACCTGTATGGCAGGCGAATGCAGCTGCGGAGCCGGCCACGAAACCCCTGGTGAACCAGGAACACGGCACGAATCACGAGTGTGCTGAGGACGGGAAACCACAGGTCAGTACTAAGTTTCAGACTGACGACTCTACGACTGCTGCACCAGCGCAGAAGCTGGAGGAAGTGCATGCCGGATTGTCGCTGGCGACCGGCTCTCGAAAGTCAGAGGCCACAGTCGTGTGGCGAAGGCGGCCGCTCAACGCTGACCAGCTTCACGCGCTACTTTCGCTTGCTGCTTTCGTTCGCGCCGTACCGAAACCCCCCGCGAACGAACATGTCGCGAAAACAATCCATGCTTCGGCAGACGAGGGGCCTGATCAGCGACAACTGCTCTTGCAGTATCACCGGCCTTATCAAACAGTACTGCGCTTACTGGCGGCTCAGGCATGCGTTAAGCGTCATGGAGCGTTTACCTTTCCGCAGCTGAAGGCGCTTCAGCTGCAGCTACAAGCGCAACGTTACCTGCGTCTCGCAGAGGCTGCAGCTCGAGCTGCCACCGCCGCTGGAAGGCATCCTCGTGCTGTGTTCCGTCGAACAGGCGCTGTACTACCAGCCGTGCTCCGTCGGGCGATGGTAACCGGACTGATTTGTGGACGCTTCCCGGACGGCACCCGGATGCCTTCGACAGAAGAATGCTTACAGGTTATGACCGAAATCGAACAGCAATGTCAGAGCGAATTTCCGAAATGGGAAGAGCTTTACGCAGCTGAGGCCGCCCTTGCATCATCAGAGGCGCAGTATACGGAGCAGGTGTGTGCGCAATGTTCCGGAGAACGATGGCTACCCGTTGGCAAGGTGATGAATGCACAGGGAGTCGAGCTCTCGCGACCACCCCCGCTCGATCCGATTCTGGTATGCAGAGAGCGCGACCGAGAAGTTCATCATCGCCTCAATGAAGCACGACGAGCGCTGGATACCGTTTTGCATGCCCTGGAAAGTGAATTCCGGGCAGCGTATACACAAGACGCAGCCCCAATTCCCGAACATCTGGTGCGCACCTATGTGCACGTGCGGATACGTCATGCCATGCTTCGCTTGCTCCGCCTCCAGCAGCGAATTCGGGAGCGTATTCTCGAAGCAGGTACCGAAGCACGCGGATCGAATGCCAGTAGCCATGGCCGTCTCTCGAACAAACGGATACGCAGCGAGCTGGCCCGCTATGAACGCGAGGAACGACGGGCTCGCGAAGCAGACGAGCGCGAGCAACGCCGTCACACGCTCTCCATGTGGCGAGCGGTTGAAGAATACGCAACGTCATTCCGTGCGTTCTTTCGGGAAGAGAAAACGAGGAATCGTCTACGTTTGAATCGCGAGATTCACCGCTTTTTTGAGGAACGCGAAAGGTCTGATCAACGACGCGAACGCGAAGAGGAACGGCGACGGATTCAGGCGCTTCGCGAGAACAACGAAGAGGCGTATCGTGCACTGGTGCAGAATACAAAGAATGAACGATTGAAATTGATTCTGGAACAAACCGACGACTATTTGCGGCAGCTCGGAGCCATTGTAAGCGAGAATCGTTCTGTTTTGACGGATCGTGCAGCGGATGCTGCTGACCCTGCGGCGTCGTTGTCGTTGTCGTTGTCGTCTTCGAGCATGGCCGGCCAGCGAGCCGCTGATAGCTACTACGAACTTGCGCATCGCGTTCGAGAACGTGTGCTGAATCAGTCTTCGCTCCTAACTGGTGGCGAGCTGAAACACTACCAGTTGGTTGGGGTCGAATGGTTGCTCTCGCTGTACAACAATCGTTTGAATGGCGTTCTTGCGGACGAAATGGGCCTCGGCAAAACTGTTCAAACCATTGCGCTTCTGTGTCATCTCATCGAGTTCAAGCAGGATGAGGGCCCCTTTTTGATCGTTGTCCCGCTCTCGACGGTGAGCAACTGGGAGAGCGAGCTGGCGCATTGGGCACCTTCACTCAAGGTCTCGGTTTTCAAGGGCGATCGAACCGCTCGACGACGTCTAGCGAATGAGCATTTCGTGCGCGACGCATCGGGGCGCTTTCCGTTCCATATCCTGCTTACAACGTACGAGTACGCACTGCGCGCTCGAGCCGCCCTCTCCAAAATCATCTGGTCTTATATCATTGTCGACGAGGGTCATCGCATCAAAAACGCTGCGAGCAAACTTGCCCAAGTGCTGGGTCAAAAGTATCGTTCACGAAATAGGTTGCTCTTAACCGGAACGCCGCTGCACAATTCACTTTCCGAACTGTGGTCCCTGCTGAATTTCCTGCTGCCGCAGATTTTCTCCTCCTGTGACACATTCGAGGCTTGGTTCAATGCGCCGTTCGCAACGATGCCCGGTGAACATCTGGAGCTCACCGAGGAGGAGTCGCTTCTTATTATCAACCGGCTGCACAAGGTGCTGCGTCCGTTCTTGTTACGACGACTTAAGAACGAAATTCTTCGCGGAGGCGAAAAGTTGCCGGAGAAGCGCGAAGTGCTCTTTCTCTGCGACATGAGTGCTTGGCAACGGCTCGTCTATCGCCAGTTAATCCGTCATGAACGCGTGGTGTTCACCGACAAGAGCGGCCGTCATCGCCACGATCGTCTCAGCAATAGCAAGATGCAGTTGCGAAAGATCGTGAACCACCCGTACCTATTCCACCCCGAGTACGAAAAAGGCGGCGTGAACGAACTCGTGCGGGCCTCCGGCAAGTTCCAAATCCTCGATTCCTGTATCCAGAAACTCCTTCGCACTGGCCACAGGGTCCTGATCTTCAATCAGATGACGCGGATTATGGATTTGCAAGAGCGCCTCCTTAGAGCACGCAATATTCCATTCCTGCGTCTGCAGGGACTGACCACTGCCGACGAGCGACGTGAGCTGGTCCAGGAATTCAACCGACCAGGTACAAAATACAACGTGTTCCTGTTGACCACCCGGGCTGGTGGTTTGGGCGTCAATCTCCAAACAGCCGACACGGTTATTCTCTTCGATTCGGACTGGAATCCCCAGATGGATATACAGGCCCAGGATCGGGCCCATCGTATCGGTCAGAAGAAAGCAGTACGCGTGCTGCGTATCGTCACAGCGCGCAGTGTCGAGCAGCACGTCCTCGACAAGGCCGAACTGAAACTGGACTTGGAGCAGAAAATCATTCGGGCGGGCATGTTTCATCAAGAGGCAAAAGATAGCGATCGTGAAGCGTTTTTACGGCATTTAATACGCGAGTCTGCCATGAACGAAGTCGAAGAAGAAGAAGATGAGGATGATGGTGATGATGGTGATGCTGCTGCGAATCCTGGTCGACGCCGGGGAGCGCGTATTCACACGCTCGAAGAGATCAATCGTCTGCTGGCCCGTAGCGATGAAGAGTACGAAATATTCTGTCAGATAGATCGGGAGTACTTGGCGCGACTCTGGGGCGTCGATTCTCACGATCCCATCTTACAAGACCTGTCGCAATACTATCCGCCGCTGCTTGAGGAGCACGAAATTCCAGACTTTGTGCGCAACCCCGAGAAGCACGGTTATCGACGGGGTCAGGACGATATGCTTGCTGCATGGGCCCTTGAACTCGAAGCGGACTTGGCACAGCGTCTTGAGCAGCGAGACGACGCGGGTTCCAGTGCGCCTGGCGGTCGTCGTCGACATCGAGCCTCTGCCAAACGACAGAGAGTTCATGAGGCGATGCAACGCGCTTCCCGCAAGGCGCCACAGAGTAGCGAGATGAAGCCACCGGCATCTTCTGCTTCATCGTCTTCGACGTCAGCAGCATCGGCATCTTCAGTTGAAGAGGATTCTGAAGCGCAGCGGCGGGTCGCAGCCGACTTGGACGAAGACATCGAAATCGATGACGAGTCCGATGATGAGGAAAACGCGCCCCAGAGTGCCATCACATCGGATGAATCAGCGCTCGAAGACGACGACAACGACGACGACGACGACGACGACGACGATGAGGACGCCTGGAGTGCCTCGTGAGTGCAGGCACGTTACGCATCGACCGCGAATCCGTGCAGGGCGTGCATGCTTTCCACAAGCAGCAGAAGCGCAGGTGCGCGCCGCATCAACGGCGGCCATGCTCTGGACGCCCACAGGAACAAGGCAAAGCCGTTCCGTCTCCGCGTTGCGTCCGCATGAATACTCCAGGCGTGAACGCGGGTGCTCCTTCCAGGCGCAGCGCCCGTTTGGAACGCACGACCTGACGATGATCGAGAATACCTGAGGACGCCAGTGTGTTCGTTCGGGAATGCGGCGCGCGCCTCAACGCTAGCATTTGCCCAAGTATGCGAATACCGCATCGTCGTCTCGTTCACCAAAATGCTCGACAAATGAATACAGCAGCGAACATGCGCGAGGTTAGCGATTCGTGAGGCTCTTGCTTGCCACCGTGTTGAGCGCGAGTCGCTCCAGCCAATCACTCTGGGAGCTTGCATCGGGTTCACCGCTCCCCCTAATGAGCTGCTGCGCCTGACGCAGCACATCCCAGCGCACTGCGGCCATCAAGTCGTCGACGAGTCGTTGTTGGAGCGCCTCAATGGCGGCAGTGCGAAGCGAGGGTGCGCGTTCTCCACTGCGCCTATACGACCATTGCAGCAACAGCGGCAATACCGTGTCCAGCGTTCCAACAGTACCAAGCGCCTGGAGTGCTGCTTCGCGCACCTCCGAAAACGTGTCTTCATGGAGACGCTCTACCACCAGACGCGTCCACTGTTGATGTTGGGTGCTCTCTTCTGTATGCAGCGCAAGTGCGGCAATGACCTGGATCGCTGCTTTGCGCAGCGGTGCTGCCTCACTGGTTAGATAACGTCGTGCCTGTGCGTCGATATCTGCCAATTGGTTGGGACTCCAGGCTAGATCCCCGTCGGCAAGCATCGTCTCCAGCGCAAGTAGCTGGCCATGCTGGCAGGCGACGGCACTCTTGGATTGCTCTCGACCAGTGTCCAGCGTCACAGCCATCTGAACACACTGGTGCCGCACCTCGACATCCTCGAACCAGTACCGATGCACGGCCGCCAGTAACTGGGCAGCACAGAGGCGCTCCGCGTCCAGCGCCGACCCCAGTGCGGCACGCACGGTCTCCTGCAAGCGCTGCGGCCACACACCCGAGGACCTGAGCACTTGTTCGAGTGGCGTCGCGATCGGCGACTGCTCAACCGGATCACGATGTGATGGTGCGCGGCTGCGTCGTTCTGCAGCGACACGCAGCAGCTTGGCGAGGCACTCCATCGCCACCAAACGCTGGGTTGCATTCACGTCCTGACTCTGGGCGAGTCGTGCTAGTTCCGAGAGCGCTGTCTCGGGGCGCGGATGCTCGAGTACCAACCAAACGAACGCCTCGGCGCTGGCGTGTCGCACCATGCGTTGCGAGTCGCGCAAGTATCGCAGCAGAACACTTTGGAGCGCGGGGGCCAACGCTCGAGCGCTTCTCGCTGCCTGCACCCAAAACGCCGTGAGCGCTTTCAACAGTGCCACCGTCACTGGCCAGTGCGTCTGTCGGTCCGATAACAGGCGGATCGCAAGTCCCATGAGGCGCAGCGCATGCGGCTGCGCGACGGCCGGCGGCACCTGCTGAACCAACTCGGCAATGCCCAGTGCCGCCTGCTCCTGGGTTTCCGGTCGCGTCTCTGGGTCGCTCAGCGCGTGCTGGTATAAACTCAGCACAGGCGAAATGCCGAGCACGTTGTACGGCTCCAAGCAGAGTCCACGAACCGGGGTACCAGCGCCGGGCTCTCCAGTGCCGCCGCCTAGTGCGCGCAGCGCTTCGCGCACCGGTGCGACTGCTGCGACGCGCGCCCCCGGAGCGACTCGTGCGACGCTATACTGGAATACCTGGGCAGCTTGCTGGACAATAAAGTCGTCCGTGTCGGCCAGTGCGCGAACGAGTCGCGCAAATATGTCGCTGATGCGCGTCTGACTTGTCGACTCGATCAAGCGCTGGCTACTGAGCGCGTCCACGGGATTGTCGACGAAAATGAACCGCAGCAGGGTTATCGCTCGGCGTCGTCTGGTGACGTCTGCAGACGCCAACTCGTCCTGTGCGAATGTAACAACGGCGGTTGGCATGTATCGCGCCAGAGCCTCTGCCGCTTTCGTCGACGCCTCGGAGCCGAACACTGTCGAAATCGTCTCGTCTGAGACGAGGTCCCGTTGCGCTGCACTTGGGGTTTCAAAGAGGCGACTCAGCGCAACCGGAATCAGGTTTGGAGCGAGTGCCGTGTCCAACAGAGCGATCAGCGCAGCGAGTGCATCCCAACGCCCGGCGTCAAGCCAACGGGGCACAAGGAGCGTCTGCAGCCGCACGCCCAGACCCGCAAGGCTCAGCGCCTGCACCAGACCGCGAGCGGCATCACCGAGAGGCGGCACGCTCGTGGTAGTCGATGCGCTACTTTGTGTCACGTTGCAATGCGCGGCGGCAGCAGTGGCCCCGATCGGCGTTGCGCGCTCAAAGCGCTCCCACAGCGGCAACACCAAATGATCCAGCACGCGTCGCTCGCCGACGACAGGTACCAGCAGCGATAAAAGCGTTCCGCCCGCCTGCCGAACCGGCTCGAATGCCTCCGAGTCCTGCTCCAGGCAATGGCGCGCAACTTGGAGCAGATGCGGATCACCCAGCTGCTCGCGCACGGTATAGGGCAGCGCCTCAACGATCTGGACAAGCGCATGCGCTGCAGCCGTAGCACCGACAGTGCCCTCTCTGCTGCCATCATCGATAATCAGATGCTGTAGCGCGTCCAGTGCACGAGCGGTCACATTCGTGCCGAGTTTGCCGCAGAGATCCGCGAGCGCGCCTTGCAGCGCCTGCATCAAATCTTCGTCACCCGTGACCGCAGTACTGCTGCGCGAAGCGGATTGGAAACCCACCAGCGCAATGTCCAGTATCGAGGATGCAAGCGCATGTAGCATGCGCGCCGGGTTCAGTACCCATTTCTTCCAGAGTGCGTTTGCGCGGCTCTGCACAGTGGTGCTCGGATCAAAGCGCAGGATGTAGAGGCGAGCGACGAACCCGGGTCGGGACCTGAACACCAAGTCGCCGATGTCTGCGAATGCGGTACCGGGTTCTTGGCTCGGGATGCGCGCTTTCGTCGTAACGCCATTCGCTTGCGAAACGCTGATGGAGAGGGCGCCGTCCGAAGTACCCGCCTCCACGCCCGCCACAAGCAACGTTGCTGGTGCCTGCGCGATGACGTCACCTGTGACAAGCAGCTCGGTACAACGACCGGCTTGGTCGCCGAGTTCCAGGCATGCCCATCGTACCCGCCAGTGACTTGCGAGGAGACCTTGCTCCAGTGCTTGCCAGCAGGGAGCCTCGAACCAGTGCTCCAACCCGTGCGTTCCGCGACGAGCGATCTGCTGCGCATCGTGCGAGGACGTCCCCGGCGACGGCAGCTCCCGAGCACTGTACCCGGTCGCTTCTGAACGTGCAGTCTCCTGCAGTGCTGCGTGAATCAGTGCCGCGCCTGCACTGAGCGCCGCTTGTCGCACAGGCTCCTGGGCATCGTGCAGAGAGCCGAGAACAGCTCGCCAGAGCGAAGTGTGTTCCGGAATGCCGTGACGCGCCAAAGCGCCAACGAACAACAGCGCACTCTCGCGTCGGATACTCGACGAACTGCCCGAAGGAGCACCGGATTCGAGTGCATCCCAAACAAGCGGCCTCAAAAATGCTTCGTAGCGCTGACGCTCACCGTGTCGCGCTGCCACATGACCGGCTTGCGGGGGCGGTACTGGCGTTTGCTCATCAGCAACAGTCCCTGTGCGCACTTCGTTTCCTGTGCCTCGCCACCAGAGACTGGCGAGACTTGCCAGGGCCTCAGCAGCACCGCTTCGCTCCGTAAACCCATTGCGTTCCGAGAATAGCTCCGCAACGAGTCGATCCCAGAGACTTGCTAGAAATACACCAGGGTCAGGCGGCGACGCGATCCGACCCGTCGATTCCCGAGCGGAGACGAGCACCCCAGAACGCTCCGCGGTGTCGCATGTGGTGCTCGCACGCTCGCTGACATCGCCGGCCACTGCGTCCAGCGCAGCGCAATCCCTGGTCGCTCGCTGCCAAGGCGTAGCGTCTGCGGCAGACGAAAGCGGACGCATGAGCTCGCGGAGAGCCAGGGCTGCCCTGTGCCTCTGCTCTGGTGACGGGTCTCGTAAGATCACCGACACAACATCCTGCTCGAGCTGCGCTAGTGTCCACGAAAATGACAGTGCATCGTATGCCTTGCTGCCTCGATAGCCTGCGCACCGATCACTGGTCCGCATACGCTCGAGGAGCACATCAAGGCCGCCCTCGCGTACCGAGAGTTGGCGATGTGAGAGCGCCCGACGGAGTAGCGGCAGCAGCAGTGCATCCAAAAGTAGGACGGAAGCACTTGAACCTCCGCCACGAATGCCGCTCAGCATGAGGGTCCGTTGCAGCTCTCGCCGCAACTCGTGAAGCACGGGGAGCAGGTACTGTTCAGGGTGACTCAATGCTTGCACGAGACGCTTTGACAAGGAACGAGCAAGTGCCTGCTGCAGCTTCGCGTTGTCATTCTCAGTTTCGAGTTCCTCTGCTGGGACCTGCATCGCCAATTCAGCCATGCGAGAAAGCGCTAGCGAAGCGGTTTCCTGCACTCGCGGATGTACATCAGTGAGTGCTGTCACCAGACGAGGCACGATTTCCGGGAGTGCCTGGGAGAGTTGCTCGGGACCCATGTCCGCCATGCTGCCGAGCATGTCGAGAGCGGCCATGCGGGTTCGCCATGCAGCACCAGTCTGATCAAGTTGTCCAATGAGTGAATCGAGCACCGCCGACATTCGTGCCTTACTCAGATGGCGCATGAATGCGCGGGATGCGTCAGCGCTGGCTTGACGCACGCTCGTCATGGTATCACCCGAAGCCTGCAACAGCAGCGGTAACATCTCCACACCGATGGGTTCGTATGCGGATTCCAGGCGCATCGCGAGCGCTTCCAGCAGCGTCAGCGCCCCCAGACGTGCCTCCAGAGGAGCATCGCGATCAGCAAGAATCCTGCGGATCCGTTGTGCTGGCAGAGAGCCGCTCCAGGACGTTGCTGCTGGTGCTGCTGGTGCTGCTGCTCCAGTGGTTGCGCTCTGCGCAGCCGCCCAGAGCAGTGCAGCACCCCGGCGTTCGCCGTAGCTCCCTGAGCTCAGAGCACACTCAAACCAGCTTTCAATACGCTCGCGCACTGTCGCATCATCGATGATCATCCATTTGGGAATCAGTCGCGCGAGCACATCCGCAGCTGCCTGCTGGACGTCTGCGGCGGGCGTCGCCAATGCCACGCGCGCGAGCCGAGCACCGACGTCTCCCAAAAGCGCTGGCTCGTGGGACGGAATATGGAGCGCCAGCATGCCTAGAGCGATCACAATGTTTTCTTGTCGCAGATCTTGCAGGGTAATTTCGAGATCTGCTGGAGGATTTTCCAGAGCGCTGCTGAGGAAAGCCAGTAACGTGGGCACAGCGACGGATCCGTGCTGCTCAATGAAACAAATCGCAGCTTGTCGCAGACGCTGACGTACAGAGGCTGCTAGATGCAGCCAACCGCGAGCACAGAGAAACGTGAATATCATGGGCAGTAGGTCCGCACTGACGGGACGTTCGTCTCGCGTAGCCAGAGCGATAAGCACCTGCGACAAACCTTCGCCAAAGAACTGCTCTGATGCGTGCATGACCTGCTCGGGGCGTTTCCGCGGAGCACCAGGTGACGCTCTCGGGTCGATGGATACTGGCTTGGGAAAACGCGCAAACCATACAGGGAGCCACTGACGCAATAGTGCAAGCGGGTCGGCAGCGCGTACCACGCTATCCGCGATGCCATCGGCGGCTGCCTGTCGAAGGAACGCGTGAGGATGCTCCAGCCATGGCGCCAGCATACTGACGTCGTGAATAGGTTGCTCGAGAAGCTGCTGCGCTTTCGAAGCTACCTCCTGGACGCGATCGTGACTCGCGAGCGTCAGCGTGAGCCTCCAGGCGAGACTGTGCCGTCGCCACTCTGCGGGAATTTGCTCTGCCAAGAACACGCATACGGAACGAACGGAGGCGTTCGTGCCGAGGACTCCAGGCAAAAGCTCCAGAATCGAGCGATGAATGAGTAGCCCTTGACTCGACCAGGGAAACGGCAGCGCCCGACACAGGACATCGCGCCAGCGGCAAAAGCTAGCGGATGTCTCCGCTGCCGCAATCGGATCATCATCATCATCATCATCACTGGGAGGTGAGGCTCCCGCAGGCCCCGGCAGGCCGCGGAGTTCCGCGAGAAGCCGGCTCTCGATCTCTGGCGGGAGCGGTTCAAACGCGGTTCTCGGTGATGCCGCACACCGGTCTTCTGCAGAGGCCCTGTCAGAGCGCATCGCTCGACGCCAGCATCGACTCTGCTTCCAGAGCATGCTTTCGAGATCCTCTCTGGTCTCTGTTTCCACTGATTCGAGGCCGCATTGCCCGGTCAGGAAGCAGAGCAGAACAGTGAGCCCGAAAGATCGCCATACGCACGAGACCAACAGATCGTTCATCGGCCCGTGATCGATCTCGTCGGTCACCAATTTGTAGAGAGGCAGGAGGACAGGTAGCGCTGCGCGGCTAGTTCGCGGCTCGAGTACGATGCTCTCCGCCAGGAACAACCAGGGAGCGAGCGTGAGGACTTGGTTTTCGGTTGTGCGCAAAGTGCTCTGCATCGACGCGAGAACAATCGGGAGCGCTCCACGGATGAAATCCGACGGGTATCGAGGCAACGCAGGGATGCCACCACTGAGCGCGTGATGTTCTACCACGGCGTCCGCGTGAAGCGGTACGCTGAGCACTGCGGCCAGCATTCGCTGCCGAGCGTTCTGCGCACTGTCCTCGGCTGCCATCGGACTGGAATGCACCAAGCGCTGCACCGACCGGAGCAGCGCCATCCAAACCTCCCGAGCCCGATTCCTATCAAGGTGCTTCGTGACGCGATGCAGTACCTCCATCGAAAGCAAGAACAGATCGCAGAGCTCAGAGCCGAACTCTGATAAACGGAGCGTTGTCAGCATTTCGCACCATCCGGCCCAGATTCCTGCTAAAGCGTCATGCAACGCGCGCTGCTGCTGCAACAGATGCTCGCGTCGACGCTCCTTCTCGCGATAAATGCTTAATAGCTCTTCATAGCGAATCATTGCGGTCTGGTAGCGATCACGCTCAGCTTGTTGCTCCTGCTTCGTGCGATTGCTTGAAATTCCATCAGCAGGATTGCGATCTCGTGGCGGTTTGCGAACAGGTTCCTGTGGCGGCTGTGGCGGTGACGGCATCGCGTCGTGCACCAGCCGCAAGTCGTCAGCTGTCCATGATTCGCGCCAGATTTCCGTCAGCGCTGGCAACACGAACGTCTCGAACACATTCGTTGAGAGACTAGACAAATCGGGAAAGTGCTTCAGTCCGATTTCAATCAAGAGCCAGCCCCAGGTTCGTATCGATGCACGCAATAAACCGAGGGCATCAATTGAGAACTCGGCAATAGCAGTGTGAGGAGCGCGGCCCAGCGTGTCGGCAACGCTACTCATCTCCCGAAGCAGCGTAGAGAGCGGCGCCTCTGGCATGTGCCACTGTGTGAAAGCCTCGTAGCGACGTCGTGCTTGCCTCGTCGCCAAAGGGTGCACCATGAACATCAGTGCACTAGCTATAGCGTTTGGCGACTGTACATCAAGGGGCATCGAAGCAATCAGTGCCGCGAAACGCTTCCGAAACCCCCGTAGCCAGCCCCGGCGTGTCGAGTATACGGGCCAATACGAGACACCCGCGGCATTCGTGTACTCTGCGTACCGCGGGACAGCAATGCAGATCTGTTCGAGACGATCCAGCAAGCTGGGAACAAACTTTGAACGCAATGCTGACCAAAGCGCTTCAGCAACGTCGACGCGATCTGTGGCTCTCAACTCCAACCGAGCGAGTCTAGCAACTTCCCGCACATGCAACCAGTTCTCCTTCGAGTTTTCCACAGGCGCAGCATGTGTATCCGCCGTCACGTTTTTGGGCGTAAAGACGCGCAGGTCTAGTGTTGAGAACGCCAACCAAACGTTCGCAAACGCTTGCAGCAACGCAGGCGTCGTGACGCTACGCACGCACCACCGATACAACATGCGTGCAGCGATCACGCATGTGCGTGCAACATCGCACGCATCGCACGCATCCACTGGACACGTTGCGAGTGCCGCTGCGCCGATCCGGCTGCCGCCAGTCAAGATCGCCATGCCATCATCCGGCGCTAGCGTTCGTTGCACCTGCTGCAACAGCGTTAGCATTTCAGCGAGCTCGGTAGGCTCGATCACGGTTAGGCGATCCGCTTCGGACTCGATGCTGCTCGCATATGCACATACGGCTAGTAAAGGCTGCTTCTGAAGTTTTCTTGTTCGTTCCTTGTGTTCTTCTGAGCATGGAGCTGCAACCGCTCCAGTTGCGGCGGTACGTGTCTCTTTTGGCCTTGTGGTTGGGCTCTCTGAGGCGTTTGTCGAACGCAGGCGCCTATGACGAAGATCGAGATCCATACGTGCCCATGCGAGCAGTTCGGCGGCAATGTAGGGAGCCGTCGGAAACTCAGGGGCACTGTCCAGCTGTTGCCTCATGCCGAATGCATCGCTGTAGGCATGCTCGAGCTTGCGTCGTTGTGCAGCATCGATCAGGGCCCGCGAAGATGCCACAGCGACATAGGATGCGAGGCAACGAACAGCAACAACGCGCGTTGGTGGATCCGTCTCAGCGGCGAGCCAACCAAGCAGTGCGTTCATCGCGTCGGCGGCACACGTCGCTGCCAAACCGGCATCTGTACCAGCGGAGTTTGCGAGCGTGAGCGCTCGCAGCGCACAAATCACGGGCTGTGCGCGAGCCCCGTGCGTGGATTGGAGCTGCTCCAACAGCACGGCATGCCACGTGAACGGTTTGCTCTCGGCACCGGCGCCGCTATGGGCAGCAATTGTGGTGCTCAGCCGCACAACCCGCACCGCGGCGCGTTGCACAGCCAGCGACTCGCTACACAATGCCCTCGGCAGCACGGGTAGCACATGGTATTCCAACAGCTGCTGGAGCGCGGCAATCGAGCCCGGAGCAATGCGTCCAGCACGAGCACGACAATCCGTCTGCGTCATCTTGGTGCATGTCCGTGAACGACTCGGAAGCAGTGTGCGTAGCAGAAGCGTCAGCGCGCCCCATGACTGTCCAGGAGTGCGTTTGAGTGCCCGCGTTACAGCTTCACCAAATTGTTGTAGAACGGAAGCTTCACTTTTGGATAAGAACAAAAGAATCCACCAGCGATTTTTTTGAAGCAAACGCCTCCAGCGAAGCCATCCGCACTGTTCAAACTTCAAGCTGAAGAGCTCGTCAAGGACGGTCTGGGCTAGCAGTGCCAAAGGCGCGCCCCGCTCTCCGGCCAACAGCTCCGATCCATGGAGATCGGGTTGAGCGCGACTCAAACGAAGCACAGCTTGTGAGACAAGTAAGCAAGTCTCAATGAAAGCATCGCTACTTGGAAATCGCGAACGAGCTTCACGAAACGTCGTAGGCAACACTGCTAGCCCCGCAGTGCTTTCCGTGGACGAGCGCTGCCAGGCAGCAGCGAGCGCACGTGCCAAGCGATCCGTTATCCAAGCATAAAATAGTTTAGATCGAGTGCTGCTCGGATGTCGAGCGTGCAACCCATCTAAAGAGATAGCGCTACGAACCAAGGCTTCGATGGTTTGCCGTGCTGGCGCTGCCGCTTCTGTCGAACCAGCAGCGGCGTACTGTAACTCGATCCACTCGTGAAAGTTTGATTCTATTCTAGACGCAGCTGGCGTATCCTCCCAGCTAGCCCCCATATGGATAAAGACTTCGAGTCCGTCTGCTTCTCGTGGATCCCAGTCGTCTCCCGCAGAGATTCTGACCAAGTCGCGGGAAGAGCGACGCTAAACCAGCGTGGCGGACGCCGGCTGCACAGTGTCGGCCGCTCGCGAGCGACACCCGTGTCAGACTTGATACCGAAAACTTGACTGGTTACTCTGCGCGTGCCTTTCGATATGTTTCTGAACGTTGATCTGAATGTGCAGCCTCGACATGCGAAGAACAACAGTATAGGCTGGAGGCTCACATTTGGTTTTAGGATTCTCGGGCGTGTCTATGGAGTGGCTTCTTCGACTCTTTGATGATGGCATTCGTTACGTTACCATCAACAAGATGGTTCGCAACGCGCACGATCAAGTATACGTAAAATAACTGGTATCATGATCCAATGCATTCATGCTGGCCTCTTCTCTTCTCCATTTCTTACATTTAGCATGGCCAAATCACGCGTTTGTCAAACTTTCAACCCTCTCTGTTTCGAGACAACTCGACGACATAGCAATTGGCGCCGCTGAATTGACGGCGAGAAAAACTCGACATTATCCCTGTACGACTTGCTCACAAGCTCATGCCGCAGGGTCACTGATCTTCTCATGAAGGATCATAGATTAAGTTGAAAGACAAATGCCTTTAGTCTTGCGTCCATCCACGAAATGGCATTCCACAACAGCAGCGTGGCACCTCACAAGGGACATGCTGCCAGAGGCGTTCGTCTTTTCTGTTTGGATGGAAATGGGGCTGAGAACCCGCATCATCGCAGCAATCGCTCCCAGACCAGCGTTCGTCAGTACTTTGGGCAACAGAAGTGTGCACAGATCGAATTTTCTCGACGTCTTCTCTAGTCTGGATTTTCCGCCGAGTACATGCTTTATGACATGTTGAAGATGAAGCATCTTCTTTTGTTCGAGAAATACCAAAAAAAAGAACAAGCTTCAGCTTAAGCAATCCAACTTATTCTCCATGAATCCATTTGATTTAGAACAGTTTCGCGGCATGAAGAACGGATGCAGAGCAAAAGGGAACGTTTCGGTAACTCGGATCGTCCGCGAGATGAACTGGTGCTCGTTGTTTTTGGCGCCGCGACAGAGGCCGCCTGGTTCGTCGGCACCTGTTTTGTGCAAGTCATGGAATTTTCGCGTCAAAAATGGTGCTGCATGCATGAAGAAAAGAGACGAACAAGCTATAATAAAAAGATATGTATCGCTTGTTTGTCAACGGAGGCACGGCCTAGTCACACCAGGTATATACCAGGGAAACAATGGGGAACGGGCAGCATAGATATCATGGAGCGTTTCGAAAGATTTGTACGCGTCGCTCCTGGACAACGTCGCCACTTTCAGACGAGACGACTTCCAGCGAGAACCTCATCTCGTGGGTGCGCCCTCGAACGAGGAGCTCTAATCATAGCCACTATCCGGCACTGCGATCATGAACGAATGATTCGGGATGTACTCGCTTTTGCCGGAACACATTGCCCGCGTCCGAGAACACGTACTTGTTTGCAACACGCTCCAGCAATGCTCTCACTTCAATATCTAGTCCGCGTAATTCGAGGCTGTCGTGCGCGCTGGAAAAATGGGGAGCTTCGTTGAAGCGTTATTGCCACCGAAGGCAGTTTATGCGCTTGCTCGGCTCGAGCACTTGTCGGATACGAAGCATCTGCTCCGTGCTTTCGTCGACATCGCGCGCACCTCGGGTTCTCTGGTTAACGGCTTTGCGAGTGTCGAGGACCTCGTACTCTTGGCGGCTCAGTGCAGCCTGGACGACGCAGACAAGTACTTGGCCAGAAAAAACTTTGCGAACCTGTACTATGCCAGCGCTAGAATCCACAGATGCTTGTAGGAATTGACGACGTAGAGTAGAGCGGTCAACGACTCGGTCATCATCTGCTATGGCGTCAGGGAGCTCTTCACGAGCGGCGCGTCGTAGGAACCCTTTCAGCACGGAGGGTAGGGTGAGCATGACAAGCATGCGTTAAATATTGACCGTAGACGGAGGCGCCGAGGTGAAGATGGACTTGCCGCTTGCGAAGACGTCGCCCACGGAAACGATGGTGCTTCTGCTTCTCGCAAGCTGTTTCGTATCCCACGAAGAAGAGATATTTCCACATTTTCCTAACGCATCTCCAGATAGTCTGTACCATTGCCTCGAATTGGGCATGTCTTGTTTGATCGCAACGGGGGAGAGCGGGCGCCCACGCCGAGGCATCCTGGATTCATCGAAGCGACAGTAGGAGCATCGAAGCAAAAGAGGCGCTGATCCAGGGCACGAGACGCACGAGACGAGCAATGCGCCTTTCGCCAGTAACTTGAGCCGCACTCATGAACGAACGGGGCAACGAGCAGAAGAGGATATGCTAAATGCGATGTTGTCCATGATGAAACAGGTCCAACGAACGGAAATCCAGACGGGAGCGTAACTCGAAAAGCATGGATCCGTTAACGTTCCCTTCATGCAAAGAAGCGACGCACCTCCGACTCGGAACGGTTGCAACGATGACTAAAGTGCGAATCCAAGAGCCTTTCCATGGAAATCGGAGAATCTGGAACCTCTGAGCGCATATCTGGTCGTACGTGTCGCGCTGCCTTCGGATCGCGTTTGGTCGAATGCCATAAAGAAAAGGAGCATTTTCGATTTGAACGGAATGCATTGCTCGGTGCGATGAATATAGTGATCTTTCGATATGGGCTGGTGTACACGTCGTCAAGGAGCGCATTTGCGTTGATTTCCTCGTCATTCCAGTAGCGCGAGTGACTGCGTGCCCGAGTTGCCGTAAAACGTAGAAATCAAAAACTTGATAAATGCGTGACTCGGGCATGCGACACGCAAGGAGAAAAGAACAACACACTCGAGAACATGGGAATCCAATGGTAATATCGGTTATTTTACGGACCCTTGTTCGAGTCTGGTGCGAATACCATCGATTCCGGTAGCGTACCGAATTCCAGCAGTATTCAATCGAACGAGCCACTCCTAAAACACGATCACAAATCCTAAGTGTACGAATGAATCCGTGTGCCTTTCTTGCTGCTCTTCAAATGTCGAGGCTGACCATTTAAGAAAAGTTCGTGGAGAAAATCGAAAGGCTGCAACAATGCGTGCGGGCCCGCGTTCGAATCGAATCTACTACGGATAGAGCGTGAGCAAACATGCCAGCCCATCGGAGGAATTTTAGGTTGCATTCAAGGCTGCCAAGTAGCGCTTCCGCACGCAATGGTATGATGGACGCATACGCCTGCACACTGGCAAGTGCGTACGCACGTAAATTGAGCACATGTGGGCGCCAGGAATGCTGCGCGCCAAATAATAATGTTCGTTGTCGTAGACTTCACTTGTTCTATTCAAAGCCCTCCGGACCCGGATTCGTCTCCAGATGCTCCAGTCTGGGGTGGCCCTCGATTCTTCATGGCAGAAGGCGCTCTGCTGCGACCACTTGAGCCCGCACTGTTCATTGCCGATACGCCCTGGGGGCATTCACGATAAGGTCTCGAGCGCCCTGAGCGTTCACCAACATGAAATCGCATCGATTCATCTCGCCAGCAGCGCTCATCACCACAGGTGTCCGATGGAATATGGGTGTAGAGGTTGGTGGGGAGTGGTGCAGGTGCCATTAAAGCGTCGGCATGAAGCGATTCGCCCCGTTTTGGAGCTGCCGCATTGGTGGTGGGACCAGTTGGTGCGGTCGAGCTCACGGGCATGCTCTGATGATGTGGACAACTTGCCGAATCAGGGGCCAGATGCGAACCCTCCGAGATGATAGCGTACAGCTCATCCAGCATCGGAGGCTGCATCTTCGCTGCAGATGATGCCGCCGCTGTCGACTTTGCGTCCGATCCGGTATCAGTGCCACGCAACTTGGTCACGGTATCTTCAAAAAGTTTCGATATACAAACATATCGGGCATAAGAATCCAGGATCCGCAACATTTCCGGATCAGCGGATTCTCGGGAATCTGACCTTGATGCTCGAAGTGTAGTGTCGAGAGCAGCGCCTTGTGCATGAGGTGCTGCCTGCGACAGCGTCACTGCTCGACGGGCATCCTGAGGCGGCATGCAGGTGCTCGGATCCGAGGCACTGCGAGCGCGCATTACCTCACTGGAGGCATCTCGGAATCCTGCCAGCCAGTCTGGATACGAGCCTGTCCCGGAAGAATTATTCGTAAAGAAGCTTAGCCGATCCTCGAGGGTGGAGCCCGGCACGCCGTAGCAAGATTCTAGTCCCTTACCGCGTTTGCCGCCGGTACACTCGACTTCACCCATCAGAACGGTTTCATTTGAGGCCGCGCTCGAGGCCAGCGATGAACTATGAAGTTCTGAGAACCAATCCGCAGGGGGTCGGGACTCCGCATACAGTTTCGCGGCATTGCGCTCCGCCTGATCGAGTAGCAGCAGATCACTACAACTATGCGCCTTCTCGCGTTTCTGCAAACGGCTGCGACGTTCCGAGGCCACAGGGGCGGCAGCGGCTGCCGCTGGCCCTCGAACACATCGTCGATGGGCACTGTCAACTGGATTCAGCGGCGGTAGGAACCGTTCCGCATCAGTCAACATCACATCAGATGTCCTGCAAGCGACGTCATGCTGGGGCCCATGCTCCTGTATGACCCCAGCCGGTGCATGCGACGGGTGTGTCCCTACCAAACATGCATTTTGATCCGGCCGCATCGGATACCTCAACCGGCGGGCACACGCCTCATAGTGCGAAGTCAAGTGTTGTCGTCGTTTGAAGGCCATGCCGCACAAATCACAGCCGTGCTTTCTCACGTTCTGGTGTACGTCGCGAGTGTGCCGACGCAAGTGTGATGCGGACGAGAAAGAGCGCTCGCAACGCGGGCACACAAACCGGAGCGCGCTCGTGCCTGCCGTTGTTCCAGGGACAAACGGTGCGTCTACTCTGTTATCAGTATTCAGAGTGGGTGCGCCTGTCACTGCGCTTGTCGAGCTACTGGACACGGAAAGTGTCTCATCAAACGAGCAGTCTCGGCTTGTGTCGGGCGCCTGCTCTTCGTTCGCACCGACGCCCGCACTAGCGTCCTTCGAGTAGCGCGCGTCCTGTCCGTACCAACGCTCAATTCCTAGCGAGCCGACGCAAGGAGGAACCTCCATCATGACGTTGCTCAATTTTTCGAGTTTAAGAATCGGGCTGGATCCCATCAGTGCCGCCCACATGTCCACCTGCTGTGCTGGTTCGCCAGCTGACTGCTCCTTTGCGCTCTCCCTATTCCGTTCCTGCATCGGAAAAGGTCTCAAGAAGACGACGTCGGAAAACTGTTACTAACCGGCAAGAGTAACTTTTTGCTGCGGGAACTGTGAGCTCGCCGCGCGCACAACAAACTCAGCTCCAAAGACACTTCCGACGACGTTTGCGCCACCACAGTACGAACTGCAACCGACCGCAGACAAGCCACAACGATACGTCCTGGCGATACGCGAATCGTTCGCGCGCAGAGGCGCTTTACGGCGGCCGGCACCGGCGGCCGGCGGCGGCGACGACGGCCGCCGGTGCGAGCTCAACGGCGCGCTACGCGCGAATCGGCGCTAGATACGTGAGTTTCCAATCTAAGACAGCTGATTTCCGCTGCAGCGCGATGCGAACACGAATGTGCCGAAGCGACGTCGGACACGTGTCCTTCATCGATCGGTGAGGCGTCTCGCGCGGTGCGCGCAACGCGCTCAGCGAGCGCACCTCGTAGATCGGGCAGGCATGAGACAAGACGCGTATTCCGTCATGGAAGCGAAACGTGATCCTGATCTCTAGCGTGTAGATCTACTGTAAAAGTTGTATTTTTGCTCAGGTCATAGCAACGTACAGTCTTTCAGTTCGATTGTGCTTCAAACCTCAAGTAAAAATATTCGATTGATTTTTCGCAGTATATAACAGAAGCGTTCAAAGAGCGTTCTTGTTCAAAAAAACGAAAAAAGGAAAGATATGAAAAACCAAGTCGACGATCCTGGAGGCCCAGGGTAACCGGCTGGCAGAAAAAAAAACAGTGCCGAGTCCAGAGGAAAAGGAGGAGAAGAAGAAGGACCGAAATTGGGAGGCCCTACGTCGAAGGCTGCAAGAAAGACGACCGTACCACAAGATGGTGGTGAAAACCTGTCTTCTCAAACATATCAAGGATCCCTACAGGGAAAAGTTGCGAGACGCTATCAAAAAACGTGTCGACTCGTACTCCGAGAGTATTTTCAAGGCGTCGTCAGGACTGATGCATTTGGCGAGGGAAATGTATCGCGAAGTGACGGACGTCAAACCAGTCGAGATTCCAGACGAGTTTTTCGACAAGACCTGTATTCGTCACCCGATGCTTTGTAGAGAAGAAACGCGGAGGGAAGATATGCTAGTGCATGCCTTGCACGAAACACATCCCTTTTACAGGTTCGAGGGTACTCGATACAGGGGTGACCGGGATATTTACCGCTATGGGGCGATGAAGTACATCACAAACCTGAAGAACCATTTGACAGTGAACCTCGAACGTTTCATGTTACACGCCGTGTTTGCACTCTACCCGGGCATCTCTCGCAGTGGAAAATGGGCGATTATCAATGGCATCACGTACGATCGCAAGCATGAAGATGAGGTCGAATTCGTCGACAAGAAGGCGTCAAAAGGGAGTACGAATGAAGCTTCTGCGATCCGTGCGGTTATACAAGAGCATCGTGCGGTACTGGGGCTACCGAATCCAACAGACAAGGTATCAGAGTTGAAAATTGATGAAAAAAGATGGTATCAAGTCATCCTGCTCTATTTCGTGTTTCTGGACCGACAGCTCGAACGCAAGGCAGAGGTGAAGCTGAGTGAGGAAAAAATGAAGAGTGGGAGAGACGGAAGGCTTTCCTAATGCGGAAGCGCTGCAACATGTTTCCAATGTGCAATATCAAGTCGCATTTTGTGACTATCGACTCCGGAGTCCTTTATGGCATCATGAAGGAGATCTGTCCGGAGTTCAATGTTAGCAGGGAGGGGTTCACCGGCGAA
>Ga0080006_1155025_pt1 | contig 29172 bp, 22 predicted proteins | sample RS3BMetagenome_FD_69209 | JGI IMG/M metagenome (GOLD analysis project Ga0080006, IMG submission 69209) | Ferric oxide microbial mat and aquatic microbial communities from Rainbow Spring, Yellowstone National Park, USA - RS3B (SPADES... ...
GGCGGCCGCTGTCGCGGATGGCCGTGAGGCTCGTGGCTTCGCCGGGATTGCGCGCCGGGTAGAAGTCGGTGACCTTGTCCCATGACGAAACCCACCGTGATCACCACCTGGCTAGAGGGGCTTCCCCGGGATGGAACAATGCCGCGGGAGCGCGGGCGCGTGATAAGCTGCGCTCCATCGAACCGTGGCTTTTCCAGGGCGGACCTCCACGGACACCCCGCTGATTTTGGCCCTCTTCCATTCGCATTGCTGCGAATGGAAGAAGGAAACAACTGTGAAGACGACCATCCCTGATTGGGCCCCGAGAACGCCAGGCCCGGCTGGGACTGTGCCCTGTCGGGAGGAACCCGTGCCGCGCAGCCCGGATCTCGTCGTCACCTCCACAAGCAATCAGCTCGTGGGGGTTGCCCGTGCGACCGCCACCCGGGTGAGTGAAAGGATCCTTGCGCGGCTTGCCGGGCAGTTAGGCCTCGACGCTGGTCTCTTGCGCCACCATGACCACGGCACCCGGACACGGGTACTGGTCGAGGAGTTGCGGCGGCAATCAGGTTGCGCCGTCCACCGACGACATGTCGTTGAAACGTGCTTTCCGCAACGACATCGGGCTCCATCTGCACGGCGATCTCGACAGCGAGGCCTTGCTGCTGCACCATCTGCCCGAGGTCGGTCTGTGATGCACCCGATCACCCTTAACTTTGTTCATGGCGTCGCCGACACGATCCACGAGTTCGGCATCGACATCGGATTCGTGTTCCTGGAAATCGCCGAGCACGCCGTTGCGCACGACCTCGAAACCGCGCCGAAGGCACTAGGGAAGCTCAAGCAGGTTGGAGTGCAGATCGCCATCGACGACTTCGGGACCGGATATGCCGTTCTTTCCCGACTGAGGTCGTTGCCGGTCGCCACACTCAAGATCGACACGGGGTTCATGCATGACCTCGGCACCCACGCCGGGGACCTCGCGATCGTCTGGACGATCATTGGATCCGCCGAGGGGGTCGAGACTCCCCCCACCGCAATGACTTTGATCCAGCATGGAAGTCACAGGGTGCGGGGTTACCTGCCGTCCAGGCCCGTCCCGGGCACCGCGATGGAGGCGCTGCTGTCCGTGCGCCGGATGCCGCTGCCGTTTTTGGCCGACTGCGAGGCGTTGTCGTCGGGCGCGATCTAGCAATGATGACGATGTTTGACTCAATGAAGAAAACAACGCTGGTCGCTGTCGCCTGCACGGCGCTGCTGCTCAACGGATGTGGAGGTAAGAGTAATCCCGGACCGCTGTCCGCGATGGTCAGTCCGGCCATACCGCCCAGCGTCCAAGACATTTCTAATCCGCTGCGCGGCCAGTACGAGGATCTATTGGTTCCGCTTTTCCCGCAGGGCAACCCGGCCCAGCAAGGGTATCCGGCGTGGCCGGCATCGTATGACGCCAGCATGCGCGTCTCGTGGCGACAGTTGCAGCCCACCGATCCGCGCACGCTGCCACCCGACGCTCCCGACGACCGCAAGTTCGACTTCAGCGTGATCGACGACGCGCTGGCCAAACTTGGCACCCGGAACATGCGGCTCAGCCTTCGGGTGCTGGCCTACAACTCCTGCTGCAAGGAAACCCGCCTCAATAACCCCTACCCCGACAACACCAACATCGCCATCCCCGACTGGATGCGGTCGGCCTCCACCAGCTACACCTCGCCGCCCAACAGCCCGACGCCCGGGGTGACGCAAGTGGTGCCGAACTGGAACGATCCCGGCTACCTCAACGGGATTGGCGAGTTGCTCGCCGCGCTCGGGCGCCGCTACGACAACGACGAGAGGCTTAGCGTATTCGAATTCTCCGGGTACGGGGATTTCAGCGCGAACCACATCGCCTATCTGCGTGACGTGCTCGGGGCGCCGGGTCCTTCGCCGGAAGACAGCGTCGCGAAGCTCGGCTATTACAGCCAATTCAAAGATCAAAACATCACCGCCGATTCCATTCGCGATTTGGTTGCGGCGAACGTGAACGCCTTCCCCCATACGCAATTGGTGGTTACCCCGCAGAACCCCGAGATCGTGAAGCAGCTGCTCGCCGATGACATCACCAAGAAGCTGTCCGCGCCGGTGGGTGTCCGCTCGGACTGCCTTGGCGTGCAGTCGCCGTTGCCGGCCTGGGCGGAATCCAGCGAATCGCACTACGTCAAGTCCAACGATCCGCTCGTCGATGCGCTCAAGCAGCGCATGACGTCGGCGCTGGTGATGAGCGAATGGTGCCGGCCGCCCGCCGGGACGGACTCCCGGTCTTACTACGAAAAGGGGCTGCACGACGTCATCAGATACCACGTGTCGATGACGTCGAGCGCCAATTTCGCGGACCGGGATTCGACGTCGGCGATGGACCCCAAGCTTTACCTGCCGTGGGCCCAGGCCACCGCCTGCGCCGGCTACCAGTACTCGGTGGAGGCGCGGCCGGGATCGCAATCCCTGGACGGCAGAGTGGCGAGCATTTCAGTGGTCTGGACCAATTACGGCTCCGCCGCGGCGAGCGAGCAATGGTCACCGGGCTACAAACTGGTCGACGTCGCAGGGACCGTGGTGCGGAGCCTGCCCGCGACGGTCAACCTCAAGGTGCTGGCCCACGACGACTCCAGCCCGTCTCGCGAGGAGCCCGTCCCGGCGTCGGCCACCGAATCGGTTCATATCGACCTGACGGGCTTGGCCCCCGGCCACTACACCGTGCGCGCTTCGGTGGACTGGAAGCAACACAAGCCCGATGCAACACACGTCGTGAATTACGCACCCATGGCCTTGGCCCGCGACGGGCGCGACGGCTCAGGAATGTATCCCATTGCCACGCTGGACATCCCGCGCGAATCGATGACGTCAGCCAACAGGCAGTGACAGCCGGCTGGCCCGGTCGGCGAGCGCGTCAGAAAACGTACTTTTGGTTTTATGTTGGACTACTAACCTACTTAAAGTCTTGTTAGGCTTGGCTTTTGTATCGGAGAGCCCAGTTCCGGGCCGTCCTGCTGACGTCGACGGAGGTGGAGTGCTGCCCGAGATATGCCGGTCAGCACTGCTTCGGACCGTTGAAGACCCTGACCGTTGAAGACCCTGACCGCTGAAGACCCTGACCGCTGAAGACCTGGTACTGCACGCTTGCCCGAGAAGGGCGTCGTGAACGTGAAAGTGCTGGATTCGGACCGGGGCGCCGGCCCGGAGAGGATTGTTGCCCCGCCTGCTTCGACGTGCCCGGTTCGGCTGCCTGTCGAGTTGACGTTCCCGACAAAAGGCGACCGCGACCACAAGCGCAACTGACTTCGCACTTCCCATGACGACGAATTCCACCGATGGACGCGCGGCCGCGACGCGACTCCAGATCCTGCGCTCCGCCGCCCAGCAGTTCGCGCGACGGGCGTATCACGACTTCGGTCTCGACGAAATCCTCGCCCAGGCCGAGCTGACCGAGGGCGCAATGTATTTCCACTTCCGCTCCAAGCATGCGCAGGCGGCTGCGCTCATCGAACGGCAGGCCTCGGTGGGTATGGCTAGCGTGAGAGACCTGCTGAGTCGGGGACTTTCGGGATTGGAGACGTTGATCGACTTCTCGTATCTGATCGCCGTACAGGACATCAAGATGGACGGGGTCAGAGCGGCCCTGAACCTGCTCGAGGCGGTCGGTCGATCGGAAGAAACACAGGAGAGCCGCCTCGCTGAGTGGGTGCGGTTGGTGGCGGTCATCGTCGAGCAGGCCATTGCCGAGGGCGACGTCGGTCCCGACGGCGACCCGCTGGATGTCGCACGTCTGACCGTGTCCACGTACCTGGTTTTGCGACAAACCAGCAATCTCGACGCGCCCGAGCAATTCTTGCGTGAACTGGAGAAGTGCTGGGTGCTGCTGTTGTCCGGCATCCTGAAACCGGACCACAGCGATTACTTCCGGCAGTTCCCCGGGCGGCGTGCGGCACTCGCGATCAAATCCAGCGCGGCTGACGCGGATACTGAATAGCGGCCGCTTCAATCGAACGGGTGGCGTCGGCTGTTAGGCTGGTCAACTTTCCTGGCCGGACGACTGAAACGCCGAGATCCGGGATCAAAGCAAGTCGACGAATCCGGAGGGGTGCACCATCATGGCACGCCAGGTTCGATCCGAAGTCACCCGGCGAAGAATCCTCGATGCTGCGATAAGAGTGTTCGGCGAGGTCGGGTACGCGGCCGCCGGTTGGAACACCATCATCGAGCAGACCGGGATGACCAAGGGTGCGCTCTACCACCACTTCGATTCCAAGGAATCACTGGCTTCCGCCATTATCGAGGAAGGCTCCGACACCGTCCTGACCGCCCTACGCAAGGTTTGCGGATCGTCATCGCCGGCGCTCGAGAATATGATCCACGGCACGTTCACCCTCGCGGATGTGCTCGGTTCGAACAAAATGGCCCGTGCGGCCGAGCAATTGACGGCCGTGTTGAGCGGATTCAATAAAGCTGCCGCGCAATTCTGTGAGGACTTGGTCGACCTGATGGCCGCGCAAGCACGGCGAGCGAGCGCCGAAGGGGATCTCCGAGACGACCTCGGCCCGGTGACGCTCAGTGAGTCGGTGCTTGGTGCAGTCCTCGGAACGCGCCTGCTGACTACCACGATGTCGGTCACGGACCCTGCCGGGCAGCTTGACCACGAAAGGCTCGCGGACCTCGCGGGCGGCCCGCGCCAGATCTGGGAACTGCTGCTGGCCGGCGTCGCGACCGACGACTCGCTCCCGTACTTCCGGGAGTTCCTTGCGCGCGAGGCGCTGCGTCATGCCGCGCCGATCGCGCCTCGGCCCCACCTCGCCGTCGCGGCGCCGGAAGCCGAATAAGCTGGCGCAGGTTTCTGAGCGGCGTTGCGGCTCAACGCCGGCGTGCGCCCGGGTCCAGCGCTCCTGCTGCCGCAGCTGCTTGGTCAGGTCCTGGAACGATCGCGAGGACGAATCGACCGTCTGACCGTCCGGAGGCGCCGCTCATTGCGCCGGATCGTCCGGTTGGTAGCGCGGGAAGACACCGATGGGCGGCGGCAGCGGGGTGCCGGGAACGAGCCGCATGCCGACGGCGTCAAACGCCCGTCGGTTCGAGGCCTGACCGAGCAGATCCAGCAGCTTACCGGCCGACTCGGGCATCACCGGCTGAACCAGCAGCGCCGCGATGCGGACCACCTCGCACGTCGTGTAGAGAACGGTGCGAAGCCTCTCCTGATCGTGCTCGGACTCGCTCTTGCGCAAGACCCACGGCTGTTGCGCCGAGAAGTACTTGTTCGCGTCGCCGAGCATCAGCCAGATCGCCTCCAGGGCGAGGTGCATCGCCTGCTCGTCGAAACTGGCGCGCACCCGTTCCAGCAGGCCGTCGGCCGTCGTCAGCAACTCGGTGTCGGAGGGGGTGAACTCACCCGGTTCGGGCACGGCGCCGCCGAGGTTCTTGGCCACCATGGACAACGACCGCTGGGCCAGGTTGCCGAGCTCGTTGGCCAGGTCGGTGTTGATCCGAGTGACGATGGCCTCTTCGGTGTAGTTGCCGTCCTGACCGAACGGCACCTCGCGCAACAAGAAGTAGCGCACCTGGTCCACGCCGAAAATCCGCGTCAGCGCCACCGGGTCCACGACGTTGCCCACCGACTTGCTCATTTTCTCGCCCCGGTGGTGTAAGAACCCGTGCGCGAAGACTTTCCGCGGCAGCTCGACTCCGGCCGACAGCAAAAACGCCGGCCAATAGACGGCGTGGAACCTGATGATGTCCTTGCCGATCATGTGCAGATCGGCCGGCCAGTAGCGGCGGAACAGCTCGGAATCAGTGTGCGGGAAACCGGCGCCGGTCAGGTAGTTGGTGAGCGCGTCCACCCAGACGTACATGACGTGGGCCGGGTCGTCGGGCACCGGAACTCCCCAGTCGAAGGAGGTGCGCGAGATCGAGATGTCTTCCAGTCCCGAGGAAACGAAGCGGATCACTTCGTTGCGCCGAACCTCCGGAGCGATGAAGCCGGGGTTGGCGTCGTAGTGCGCGAGCAGCTTGTCGGCATAGGCGGACAGGCGGAAGAAATACGACTGCTCCTCGGTCCAGGTCACCGCAGCCCCGGTTTCGATCGCCACCCTGGTCCCGTCCTCGAGCAGCTGGGTCTCGGATTCGAAGAAGAACCGTTCGTCGCGCACCGAGTACCACCCGGAGTAGTTGTCCAGGTAGATGTCCCCCGACGCCGCCATCCGCCGCCAGATCTCCTTGGAAGCCTCGTAGTGGTCGGGATCGGTGGTACGGATGAATCGGTCGAAGGAGATGTTCAGCGCCTCCTGCACCTGCTGAAACACGTCCGAGTTACGCCGCGCCAGCTGCGCGGTCGGAACGCCCGCGGCCGCGGCGGCCTGTGCGACCTTCAGGCCGTGCTCGTCGGTTCCGGTCAGGAAGCGCACGTCGAAGCCGTCGAGCCGCTTGAACCGGGCGATCGCGTCCGTGGCGATGTATTCGTACGCGTGACCGACGTGCGGCGCCGCATTGGGATACGCGATCGCGGTGGTGACGTAATAGGGCTTCATCTCAGAGCCCACCCTATTGTGTCCGCGTGAGCTCAAACCGACCCGGTGAACGCCAAGCGCCGCCCGCCCCGGAGCCGTTGGCACCGTTGATCGACGCCCATACCCACCTCGACGCGTGCGGCGCACGGGATGCCGAGGGGGTGCGGGCGATCGTGGACCGCGCCGCGGCGGTCGGGGTGGGTGCGGTGGTCACCATCGCCGACGACCTGGGCTCGGCACGCTGGGTGACGCGGGCCGCCGAGTGGGACCGACGGGTCTACGCCGCGGTGGCGTTGCACCCGACGCGGGCCGGCGCGCTCGACGACGCCGCCCGAGCCGAGATCGAGCGACTGGTTGCCCACCCCAGGGTGGTGGCCGTCGGCGAGACCGGGCTGGACCTGTATTGGCCCGGGCGCTTGGAGGGCTGCGCCGAGCCAAGTGTGCAGCGGGAGGCCTTCGCGTGGCATATCGACCTGGCCAAGCGCTGCGGCAAACCGCTGATGATCCACAACCGTGAGGCCGACGCCGACGTGCTGGACGTGCTGGCGGCCGAGGGCGCGCCCGACGTCGTCATCTTCCACTGCTTTTCGTCAGACAGTGAGATGGCCCGACGCTGCGTCGACGCCGGATGGTTGCTCAGCCTCTCCGGGACGGTGAGTTTCCGCAACGCCCGTGCCCTGCGCGAAGCCGTTCCGCTCATACCGGCGAAGCAGCTTTTGGCAGAGACTGATGCGCCTTTTTTGACGCCGCATCCCTACCGTGGCTTAGCGAACGAACCCTACTGCCTGCCCTATACCGTGCGGGCGATCGCTGAGCTGGTAGATCGTCCTGCCGAGGAGCTGGCGGCGGTCACCACCAGCAATGCCCGCCGCGTCTACCGGATGGACCCGGCGGGCGGGTGACGTCGTCAATGGATGCATGTCGGAGTTGCTCAACATTGGCCGGTTCGTTACCGTCTTGTGATCATGGTGGGTCTTCGGACCCATTTGCCATTTTCAGATGAATAGTTCGTTGACGTGGTTGAGGTCGGAAGCGCATTGAGTTTGTTGAGTGTATTGACGAAACTTCATCAGACCCGTTCGTCGATGTTGCGGCTTGTGGTCGGAGGGCTGCTGTTGGCTCTGGCGTGCGCCGGTGGATTCGCGATTACCGCGTGCAAGACGGTCACGCTGACCGTCGACGGCATCGCGATGCGGGTGACGACCATGAAGTCGCGGGTGATCGACATCGTCGAGGAAAACGGGTTCACCGTCGCCGAGCGTGACGACCTGTATCCCGCCGGCGACGTGCAGGTCCGCGACGCCACCAACATCGTCCTGCGGCGCAGCCGGCCACTGCAGATCTCGTTGGACGGCCAGGGCACCAGGCAGGTGTGGACGACGGCCTCCACCGTGGATGAGGCACTGGCCCAGCTTGCGATGACCGACACCGCCCCGGTCGCGGCTTCACGCGCCAGCCGCGTTCCCCTGGCGGGCATGGCACTGCCGGTCGTCAGCGCCAAGACCGTCCAGGTCAACGACGGCGGCACCACTCGCATCGTCCGCCTGCCGGCCCCGAACGTCGGGGCGTTGCTCAGCGCCGCCGGCGCGGCGCTGCTCGAAACCGACCAGGTGGTGCCCGGCGCGACCTCCCCGGTCGTCGACGGGATGCAGATCGTAGTGACGCGCAACCGGATTCAGCGCGTAACCGAGCGGATACCGCTGCCGCCCGCGTCGCATCGGGTCGAGGACCCGAATATGAACGTGAGCCGCCAGGTCGTGGAGGACCCGGGCAGCCCGGGCACGCAGGATGTGACATTCGCGGTGGCCACGGTCAACGGCGTCGAGACCGGCCGGCTGCCGATCGCCAACACGGTGATCGCGCCGGCTCGTGATGCCGTCGTGCGGGTGGGCACCAAGCCCGGCACGGACGTGCCCCCGGTGAGCAACGGATCCGTCTGGGACGCCATCGCCGGCTGCGAAGCCGGCGGGAACTGGGCGATCAACACCGGCAACGGGTACTACGGCGGCGTGCAGTTCGACCAGGGCACCTGGGAGCGCAACGGCGGGCTGCGGTTCGCCCCGCGCGCCGACCTCGCCACTCGCGAAGAGCAGATCGCCGTCGCCGAGGTGACCCGGCAGCACCAGGGCTGGGGCGCGTGGCCGGTCTGCAGCGGAAGTGCTGGTGCGCGCTGACCGTCCGGCTGCTCGGTCGCACCGAGATCAGGCGGCTCGTCAAAGAACTTGAATTTCGGCCCCGGAAATCTCTCGGACAGAATTTCGTCCACGACGCCAACACGGTGCGGCGGGTGGTTTCGACCGCGGGTGTAGGTCGGTCGGACCACGTCCTGGAGGTCGGTCCCGGTCTCGGCTCGCTCACACTCGCGCTGCTCGAACGTGGTGCCACGGTGACCGCCGTCGAAATCGACCCGGTGCTGGCCGCCCGGCTGCCCCAGACCATCGCCGAGCACTCCCGCAGCGGGATGCACCGGCTGACCGTGCTCAACCGTGACGTGCTGACGCTGCGCAGCGACGAGCTGGCCGCGGGGCCGGCCGAGCCTACGGCCGTGGTCGCCAACCTGCCCTACAACGTCGCCGTTCCGGCCCTGTTGCACCTACTCGCCGAGTTCCCGTCCATCCGGGTGCTGACGGTGATGGTGCAGGCCGAGGTCGCCGAGCGACTCGCGGCAGAGCCGGGGGGCAAGGAGTACGGGGTGCCCAGCGTCAAGGTCCGCTTCTTCGGGCGAATTCGTCGTTGCGGCACCGTTTCGCCGACCGTTTTCTGGCCGATTCCCCGCGTCTATTCGGGGTTGGTCCGCATCGATCGGTACGAGACCTCACCCTGGCCGACCGACGAGACCTTCCGCCGGCGGGTATTCGAGTTGGTGGACATTGCGTTCGCCCAGCGGCGCAAAACGTCTCGCAATGCGTTCGCCGAGTGGGCCGGTTCGGGCAACGAGTCGGCGAGTCGGTTGCTGGCGGCCAGCATCGATCCCGCCCGTCGCGGCGAGACGCTGTCCATCGACGACTTCGTGCGGCTGTTGCAGCGTTCCGGCAATCACGGAGACGGCGGTGCCGGCCCGGGCGCGGCGCTGGGGCAGGCCTCGGCGAGTTGACCGGAAAGTCTCCGCACGTCGCCTCGTGTCCTTGGGCGGTCGTTGCGTGAGGTTCGCGGGTGGCAGCGATAGTCTGCTGCAGTGGCTGATGCGGTAGCTGACGATGTCTGACGGCAACACCGCCGCGCAGTGGGTGCCCACGGGTTCGGTCACCGTTCGGGTGCCCGGCAAGGTCAACCTCTATCTGGCCGTCGGTAATCGCCGCGAGGACGGCTACCACGAGCTGACGACGGTGTTCCAAGCCGTCTCGCTGCTGGACGAGGTGACGGTGCGCAACGCTGATGTGCTGTCGCTCGAGTTGGTCGGCGAGGGCGCCGACAAGCTGCCCACCGACGAACGTAATCTGGCGTGGCGGGCCGCCGAGCTCATGGCCGACCACGTTGGCCGGGCGCCCGACGTCTCGATACTGATCGACAAATCCATCCCGGTGGCCGGCGGCATGGCCGGCGGGAGTGCCGACGCCGCGGCGGTGCTGGTGGCGATGAACTCGCTGTGGGAGCTCAACGTGCCGCGCCGCGATCTGCGCATGCTTGCGGCGCGGTTGGGCAGTGACGTGCCCTTCGCGCTGCACGGCGGCACGGCTATGGGGACCGGCCGTGGCGAGGAGCTGGCCACGGTCTTGTCGCGCAACACCTTCCATTGGCTGCTGGCCTTCGCTGACAGCGAGCTGCTCACGCCGGCGGTCTTCACCGAGTTGGACCGGCTCAGGGAGGCGGGGGATCCGCGGCAGCTTGCCGGGCCGGGTCCGGTGTTGGCCGCTCTGGCCGCCGGGGACGCGCAGCAGTTGGCGCCGCTGCTGGGCAACGAGCTGCAGGCGGCCGCCCTCAGCATGCAACCCGCCCTGCGGCGTGCCCTGCGCGCCGGCGTGGAAGCCGGTGCCCTCGCGGGCATCGTGTCGGGCTCCGGCCCGACGTGTGCCTTCCTGTGCGCCTCGGCGGAATCGGCGGTCGACGTCGGCACCGAGTTGTCGGGAGCCGGGGTGTGCCGCACGGTTCGGGTTGTCAGCGGGCCGGTGGTCGGCGCCCGGGTGGTGCCTACGCCCAGCGAAGTATGAGAGATCCCACTCAAAACGCCGCTGAGTTTGGCAGTTACTTAAGAGGAGTTTAAGATCATGTGCGGTGACGAGTAGTGGTAGGCAGGATCCCTCGATTTCGCCGTCCACCGGGCATCCCGGCGGGCGGCAGGGTGATTGGGTGCGGGTCCCGCTGGTTGCGTCACGCGACGGGGGGATCTGGGGGGTAGGCGGGGGCTCATCACCGCTTCGAGACCTAACCGCCGCGCAACCGTACTCGCGCGCCTGCTGCCATGCTGCACCCGGCAGGCGGAATATGAGATTCGCGGCCTTGGCTGAAATGCCGGAACCGAGGAGGTTTTTGTGAGCAGGTTTACCGAGAAGATGTATCACAACGCCCGCACCACGACGAGGGGCATGGTCACCGGTGAACCCCACAATCCGGTCCGCCACACTTGGGGTGAGGTGCATGAGCGCGCCCGGCGCATCGCGGGCGGTCTGGCGGCGGCGGGCATCGGCTCCGGCGACGCGGTCGGCGTGCTCGCAGGCTTCCCGGTGGAGATCGCCCCGACAGCCCAGGGCCTGTGGATGCGCGGGGCCAGCTTGACCATGCTGCACCAGCCCACACCGCGCACCGACCTCGCCATGTGGGCCGAGGACACCATGAACGTCATCGGCATGATCGAGGCCAGGGCCGTCATCGTCTCGGAGCCTTTCCTGGTGGCCACCCCCGTGCTCGAGGAGAACAACGTCACGGTCCTCACCGTCGCCGACCTGCTGGCATCGGATCCGATCGAACCCGTCGACGTCGGCGAGGACGACCTGGCGCTGATGCAGCTGACATCCGGATCCACCGGGTCGCCCAAGGCCGTCCAGATCACCCACCGCAACATCTATTCCAACGCCGAGGCGATGTTCATCGGCGCCCAGTACGACGTCGATACCGACGTCATGGTCAGCTGGCTGCCCTGCTTCCACGACATGGGCATGGTCGGCTTCCTCACCATCCCGATGTACTTCGGCGCGGAGCTGGTCAAGGTCACGCCGATGGACTTCCTGCGCGACACGCTGCTGTGGGCGAAGCTCATCGACAAGTACAAGGGCACCATGACCGCGGCGCCCAACTTCGCCTACGCGCTGCTCGCCAAGCGGTTGCGCCGCAATGCCAAGCCCGGCGACTTCGACCTCTCCACCCTGCGGTTCGCCCTGTCCGGCGCGGAGCCCGTCGAACCCGCCGACGTGGAAGATCTGCTCGATGCGGGCAAGCCGTTCGGCCTGAAGCCCTCGGCGGTCCTGCCGGCCTACGGCATGGCCGAGACCACGCTGGCCGTGTCGTTCTCGGAGTGCAACGCCGGCCTGGTCGTCGACGAGGTCGACGCCGACCTGCTGGCCGCCCTGCGTCGCGCCGTACCCGCCACCAAGGGCAACACCCGCAGGCTGGCCACGCTCGGCCCGCTGCTCAAGGACCTCCAGGCCCGCATCATCGACGAGAGCGGCAACGTCATGCCCGCGCGCGGCGTCGGTGTCATCGAGCTGCGCGGCGAGTCGCTGACGCCCGGCTACCTGACCATGGGCGGCTTCATCCCGGCGCAAGACGAACAGGGCTGGTACGACACCGGCGACCTCGGCTACCTCACTGAGGAGGGCCACGTCGTCGTGTGCGGGCGCGTCAAAGACGTCATCATCATGGCGGGCCGCAACATCTACCCGACCGACATCGAGCGGGCCGCCTGCCGTGTCGAGGGGGTGCGGCCCGGCTGCGCCGTGGCGGTGCGCCTCGATGCCGGCCACTCACGCGAGACGTTCGCCGTCGCCGTGGAGTCCAACGCCTGGCAGGACCCGCTCGAGGTGCGCCGCATCGAGCACCAGGTCGCTCACGAGGTGGTGGCCGAGGTCGACGTGCGGCCGCGCAACGTCGTGGTGCTGGGCCCCGGCACGATCCCGAAGACGCCGTCGGGCAAGCTACGCCGGTCCACGTCGGTCACGCTGGTCACCTAGTCCAGCCGAGCAGACACAAAAGCCCCTCGCAATCGGCGTGTCGCGGCGCTTTTGCGTCTGCTCGCCCAGGGCATTACCAGGCGTGGACCTGGTTCTGCGCCGCTTCCAGCCCGAGTTCGATGAGCAACTCGGTGGCGTCTGCCGCCCGCTCGCAGATCGTGGGGACGTCGGCGCGCTCGGCGGCGGTGAAGTTCTCCAACACGAACGACGCCGGATCCTTACGTCCGGGCGGGCGGCCGATGCCGATGCGGACGCGCTGAAAATCCTTGGTGCCCAACGCCGCAGCCACAGAACGTAACCCGTTGTGGCCCCCTTCGCCGCCGCCGATCTTGAGCCGGATGCGGCCGAAGTCGAGGTCGAGGTCGTCGTGGATGACGACAATGTCGGCCGGGGCCACCGAGTAGAACTTCGCCAGCGGCCCGACTTGGCGGCCGGACTCATTCATGTAGCAGCGCGGCTTGGCCACAATCACCGAATGCCCGGCCAATCTTCCGTTGACGACCTCGGCGCCGGACCGCTTGTGCGCCTTGAACTTCGAACCCAGCCGCGCGGCGAGCAGGTCGGCCACCATGAACCCGAGGTTGTGCCGCGTGCGGGCGTAGTTGTCTCCCGGATTGCCCAAGCCGATGACCAGCAACGGCTCGGCCACGGTGTGTCCCGCCTACTCGGCCTCGGGCTCGGCCGCGGCTTCCGGCTCCGCGGCCGGCGTCACGGCGGGCACTCCCGAGCCTTCTTCCGCGAGTTCCTCGGCGGTCGGGGCAGTGACCACGTTGGCCACCAGCAGTTCCGGGTCGGAGATCAGGTTGACACCCCGCGGCAGCTGGACCTGGCCCGCGGTGAACTGGGTGCCGGGCGCGGTGCCCTCGATGGACACCGTCAACTGCTCGGGGATCGAGAGGGCTTCGGCCTCGATTTCGATGTGGGTGGCTTCCTGGGTGACCAGGGTGCCGGACTCGGCGTCGCCCTCCAGGACAACGGGGACCTCCACGACGACCTTCTCGCCACGGCGCACAACCAGCAGGTCGGCGTGCTGGATCGTGCGGCGGATCGGGTGGATGTCGAGCGCCTTGGTCAGGGCCAGCTGCTCCTTGCCCTCGATGTCGAGTGTCAGCACCGCGTTGGTGCCCGCGTGGCGCAGCACGGACGCGAAATCATGACCCGGCAGTTCCAGGTGCTGTGGATCGGCGCCGTGACCGTAGAGGACGGCGGGAATCTTGCCGTTGCGGCGGGCCCGCCGGGACGCACCTTTGCCGGTCTCGGTTCGCACCGCGACCTTCAAGTGGTTTACTGCCGACTTAGCCATTTGTCGCTGCCATTCGTCGCTCCTGTGTGCTCGGCACTTGGGGGACACGGCCAGGGTCGCGACAATTCGTCGGTCTCCGTCGATAACGGTGCCCAACCAGCCACCCTCGCCGTGACGCCTGCCCAGGTTAGCGCATACGCGAGGCGAAGCGGAAATCGTCGGTCACGATCACCACGGAAACTTCGTGCCGGTGAGCTGCTCGGACAGCTCCCAGAGCGCCGCGGCAATGGCCGGGTCTTGCGCCCGCCGGCTGCGCCGCACGGGTTGCGTGCGTCCGAGGTAACCGAACCTGGGGCCGACGAAGGTGTTGCCCGGCAAGTCCTGCGCCGCCGCGTACAACGTCTGGCGGGCACCGAAGTCGGCGTCGGTGGCCACCACCCGGGTGACAGCCGACATCAGGGTGTCACCGACCCGCCGGCCGGAGGCGCCTTGCAGGTTCGTGTGCGAGTAGCCGGGATGGGCGGCCAGGGCGCGCAGCGGCGAACCCACCGCCCCGAGGCGTCGCTGCAGCTCGCCGGTGAACAGCAGGTTCGCAAGCTTCGACTGGCTGTAGGCCAGCCACGGCGAGTACCGCCGGGATTTCCAGTTCGGGTCGTCGAGGTTGACACGGCCGGCCCAGTGCGCCATCGAGGAAACCGTGACGACGCGGTCGGTGAGCATGGGCAGCAGCAGGTTCGTCAGCGCGAAATGACCGAAATGGTTTGTGCCGATCTGGCTCTCGAAGCCGTCGATGGTCAGCGCGTACGGAGCGGCCATGATGCCCGCGTTGTTGATCAGCACATCGACCCTGCCCACATGCTCGGCGAACCGGCGCACCGACGACAGATCCTGCAGGTCGAGTTCGCGCACCTGCACCTGCCCGGGCATCTGCCGTGCGGCGGACTCACCCTTGCCGGTGTTGCGAACGGCCATGATGACCGACGCGCCGGTGCGGGCCAACTCACGGGCGGTAACCGCGCCCAGTCCACTATTGGCACCGGTGACGATGACGGTGCGCCCGGCGAACGACGGCAGATCTGCGGCGGTCCAGTTGGTCATGCCTGACAAACTAGTGCCCGGTATCGCACCCCGTGCGCGAAGTGGTGGGACCCCACGTCTACACCAGACTCGGCATCTCTTCGCGGTTGGAGCTCTTCAACAACCAGCGCTCATCATGATCACGCCGAGATTGCCGTCAGGGCTGTGGCTCGGTCGCCGATCACGACCGTGGCGGCAATCTCGCTGACTGCCACCGCCACGAATCACTTCTTCGCCGCGACGACGAAACCGCGGATGATCGCCTCGATGTCGGAGGACTGCGCGAACGCCTGGCCGGCCAGGCCGGTGATGGTCAGCTGCACGAGGTAGCGCTGGTGGGCGGGCGGCGCCCCGGTGGGAATGACGATCCGATTCCAGCTGTGCAGCCGCGTGCCGTCGAGGTCGTAGCTGCCTTGAAGCTCCGACGAGGGAAAGCCGTTGTAGTCCGCCGTCGAGGCGTCCAATTGCTTGAAGTTCTCGAACAACTGGGCGTCGTCATTGCCATGCTTGATCACTTGAGCCGGATCGAAGTCTCCCTGCAGCTTGAACACCACCAACCGCGCCGTCGGGTACTTGCCGCCCTTGGAGATCATCACGGTCTCCGGCCTGATATTCGGATTGCTCACCGGCGACCAGCCGGGTGGTGTCGGTATCGACACGGTCAGATCGGTCAGGCTGCCCGGTGCCACCTGCTGCCCCGTGACGCCGATGTTTTGCAGGTACTGCGACAGCGGGACGGGCCGCTCGGTCGTCGTCGTGGTGGTGGCAGCCGTTGAGCTCTTCGACCAAATCGACTGATAATCGGGGGCTTTCGGACCGCACGCCACCGCAGAAAGCACCGTCAGCGCGGCGATCGCGGCACCGGCCGGCAAGGATCTCACAGAATTCCGCGGGTGCCGTCGAGAAGCACCCCGCCGCCGTAAGCCATCTACGCGTCCCCGTCGAACAGCCCCGTCACCGAGCCGTTCTCGAACACCGCCCGGATCGTGCTGGCCACCAGCGGCGCGATGGACAACACCGTCAGCTGGGGGAAGCGCTTCTCCTCTCCGATCGGCAACGTGTTGGTGACCACCACCTCCCGGGCGCCACACGTCGCCAAGCGCTCGGCGGCCGGGTCGGACAGCACTCCGTGGGTTGCCGCGACGATCACGCCGCCGGCGCCGTCGTCGTGCAACAACTTGACCGCGCCGGCGATGGTGCCCCCGGTGTCGATCATGTCGTCGATCAGCACACAGGTGCGTCCGGAGACCTCGCCGACCACGCGGTTGGACACCACCTGGTTGGAGACGCGCGGGTCACGAGTCTTGTGGATGAAGGCCAGTGGCACGCCGCCCAGGGCATCGGCCCACTTCTCGGCTATACGCACCCGGCCGGAGTCGGGAGAGACCACGACCATGTCCCCGTCCGGATAGTTGTCCCGGATGTAGCCGGTCAGCAGGTTCTGTGCGCGCATGTGGTCGACGGGTCCGTCGAAGAAACCCTGGATCTGGTCGGTGTGCAGGTCGACGGTCACGATCCGGTCGGCGCCCGCGGTCTTGAGCAGGTCGGCGACCAGCCGCGCCGAAATCGGTTCGCGGCCACGGTGTTTCTTGTCCTGCCGCGCATAGGGGTAAAACGGCATGACGGCGGTGATCCGCTTCGCGCTGCCCCGTTTGAGGGCGTCGATCATGATCAGTTGTTCCATCAGCCAGGTGTTCACCGGCGCCGGGCACGACTGCAGAACGAACGCGTCGCAGCCGCGCACCGACTCGTTGAAGCGCACGAAGATCTCGCCGTTGGCGAACTCCCGCGCGTCCTGCGCGGTCACGTGGACGTCGAGTTCCTTGGCCACTTGCTCGGCCAGCTCCGGATGGGCCCGGCCGCTGAAGAGCATCAGGTTCTTGCGGTTGTCGCTCCAGTCGTGGCTCAACGCACTGCCCTCGCCGTATCGGGATCGAGATCGATGCCCCATCGTACGAAGCGATGGGCCTGGCTGTGCCGCCGGGTTGCTGGATCGCGGTTCACGGCGTCTGATCAGTCTCGGATGCCGGGGTGGATTGTCGCGTTGCCTCGGCAGCGGCCCTTTCGGCGGCCTGCGCCGCCGCACTGCCCGGCCGCTTGCGCGCCACCCAACCTTCGATATTGCGTTGCGGTCCCGCGGACACCGCCAGCGCGCCGGGCGGGACGTCGTTCCGCACGACCGTGCCGGCGCCGGTGTAGGCCCCGTCGCCGACGGTCACCGGCGCGACGAACATGGTGTCCGATCCGGTGCGCACGTGCGAGCCGATCGTGGTGCGCCGCTTGGACTCACCGTCGAAGTTGACGAAGACGCTGGACGCACCGATGTTGCTGTGCTCGCCGATGTCGGCGTCGCCGACGTACGTCAGGTGCGGGACCTTGGTACCGGCGCCGATCGTGGCGTTCTTGGTTTCGACGAACGCGCCGAGCTTGCCGCCGTCGCCCAGCACGGTACCCGGCCGCAGGTAGGTGAACGGGCCGACCGTCGCGCCGGCGCCGATCGACGACGACGTGCCGTGGGTGCGGATCACCGACGCACCATCGCCGACGGTCACGTCGGTCAGGGTGGTGTCCGGGCCCACCACGCAGCAACCGCCGATCTGGGTGCGGCCCAGCAACTGGGTCCCGGGGTGAACGACGGTGTCGCGGCCGATCGTCACGTCGACGTCGATCCAGGTGGTGGCCGGATCGACGACGGTGACGCCCGCCATCTGGTGCGCGGCGACGATCCGGCGATTGAGCTCGGCACCGAGTTGGGCCAACTGAACGCGGTTGTTGACGCCGGCCACCAGTGCGCTGTCGCTGATGTGCCGCGCGTGCACGGTGTGGCCGTCTCCGCGCAGGATGGCGATGACGTCGGTCAGGTAGAGCTCATGCTGGGCGTTGTTGGAGCTCAGCCGGCTCAGCGCCGAGCGCAGTGCCGCGATGTCGAAGGCGTAGATCCCCGTGTTGACCTCGCGGATCTCCCGTTGCGAGGGCGTCGCGTCGGCGTGTTCGACGATCGCGGTGACCTCGTTGTCCTGGGTGCGCAGGATGCGGCCGTAGCCGGACGGATCGTCGAGCGTCGTGGTCAGCACCGTGGCGGCGGCCCCCCGATCCGGCCTGGCCGCGCCGTGGGTGGCGATCAGATCGGCCAGGGTATCGGCGTCGAGCAGCGGGGTGTCGCCCGAGGTGACGACGACAATGCCGGCGTAGTCATCGGGCAGCGCGGACAGCCCGCAACGGACCGCGTGGCCGGTGCCCAGTGGTCGATCCTGCAGGGCCACGTCGATGGTCCGACCCAGGGCGCCGGCCAGCTCGTCGACCAGCGGCGCGATGCGCTGGTGGTCGTGGCCGAGGACCACGACGAGCTGCTGGGGCGCCACCTTGGCGACGGCGTGCAGGGAATGCGACAACATGCTGCGGCCGGCGATAGTGTGCAGCACTTTCGGGGTGTCTGACCGCATCCGGGTGCCGGGCCCGGCCGCAAGAACCAGGACCGCAGTGTCACCACGAAATGACATCAACTCTCCTTCGTTGGCTTTCTCCCACGCGAGGCCGGGGGCGAAGCGCCGACACGCCGTTAAGGGTGTCATCACATCCGGTTTTGACGCAAAGACTCCGCCGTGGGCGGCCACGCAGACCGGTTCGCCGACTGTGGGCCCTAAGTACAGAAAGCGATCCCGATTCGCGCGTAGGCCCCACACTCGGCGCGAACACCAACCCCGTGGAGCTCCGTCGCCAGGACTCGAACCTGAACTCTCAGAACCAAAATCTGATGTGCTGCCGATTACACCACGACGGATCGCAGGCCCACGACGATTCAGACGCGGGGCCGCGCCACCTTGTGACTTTAGACGGTGTGGGGGCCGCGTCGGACCTCAGTGGGGCGGAGGCAATCGGCGGGCGACGTCGGACGCGGGCGAACAGATACCCTGATGACGTGGCTGTGCTGGATCGGGAGCCCGACAAAGTGGACAAAGAGGTGCGCGCACCGCGTGCCCGGATGACCGGTGGTGAGCGCCGTCAGCAACTCATCGGCATCGCCCGCTCGCTGTTTGCCGAGCGCGGGTACGAGGGAACCTCGATCGAGGAGATCGCGCAGCGCGCCAACGTGTCCAAGCCGGTCGTTTACGAGCATTTCGGCGGCAAGGAGGGCTTGTACGCCGTCGTGGTCGACCGCGAGATGTCGGCGCTGCTGGACGGCATCACCTCGTCATTGACCAACAACCGATCCCGGGTGCGGGTCGAGCGGGTCGTGCTGGCGCTGCTTACCTACGTCGAAGAACGCACCGACGGCTTCCGGATCATGATCCGCGACTCACCGGCCGGCATCAGCTCGGGCACCTACTCCAGCCTGCTCAACGACGCCGTCAGCCAGGTCAGCTCCATCCTGGCCGGCGACTTCGCGCGGCGGGGCCTGGACCCCGAGCTGGCCCCGCTATACGCCCAGGCGCTGGTGGGATCGGTCTCCATGACGGCCCAGTGGTGGCTGGACACGCGCGAGCCCAAGAAGGAAGTGGTCGCCGCCCACCTGGTCAACCTCATGTGGAACGGCCTGACCCATCTGGAAGCCGATCCCAGGCTGAAGGACGAGTAGCCAGAAGCAGACGGACCAGGAGCAAAGCGAGTAACGCAATTGAGCGCGGTCGGCGGCCCCAGAAAGACAGTCTGTTTGAACATGATTGTCAAAAATGAAGAACAGGTTATTGGAGACTGCCTATCTTCGGTGAAACCTCTCATCGATTACTGGGTGATCGTGGACACGGGATCTTCGGACGACACGAAACAAATCATCCGGGAAACCATGGCCGAAATCCCGGGAGAACTTTATGAAAGACCGTGGGTGAACTTCGCGCACAACCGCAATGAAGCTCTTGAGTTCGCCAACGGCAAGGGCGACTATCTCCTGCTGATCGATGCCGATGAGGTGTTGCGATACGCCGAGGGTTTTGCGTTTCCTGCTTTGGAAAAAGATCGCTATTTCATCCTTGTGCGACAGATGGGTTCAGCGCAGATAAAATATAGCGGCCTGATCAACAATAATCTCCGTTGGGAATGGCAGGGAGTCATCCATGAGTTCATCACCTGTGCGGATGCGAAGACGTCTGAAGTGCTGAGGGGGATTGTCAATGTCCGCAACTCGCATGCGGGCGGTTCTTCCGGTCCTTCCGAGGCTTCGGAGCGGGTTAAATACCTGCGTGAAGCAGAAATCCTCGAAAAAGCCCTCGAGGACGACCCCGATAACAGTCGATATAGGTATTACCTGGGGATAGGCTATTCGGCAGCCGGAGAGTTAGAGCTCGCCAAAAAGAGTCTCGAAAAAAGAGTCGCCATGGCCAGTGCAGACCCGGAGGAAACCTACCTCGCCCGGTACAATCTCGGTGTCGTCCAATCGCAATTGAACGAACTGGACGCGGCCCGGCAGGCACTTTATCGGGCTCACGCACTTCGTCCAGCGCGTGCCGAGCCGCTTTTGCAACTCGCCAGGCTGTATCGGCGCGAGAACAACTATTTGGTGGGGTATCTGCTGGTATCTGCTGGCCAAGCACGCCCTGTCGCTTCCGTACCCGAAAGAAGACCTTTGCGTCGAATACGTGGTCTACGACCAGACCTTGCTCATCGAGTTTGCGAACTGCGCGTTGCTGCTGGGAAAGTTCGACGAGGGATTCGACGCGTGCCACAAACTGCTGGCCAACCCCAATCTCCCGGCCGAATACAGGGCTCAGGTCCAGTCCAACTGTGAGCTCGCCCGCAAAAACCTGGCGTCGAACGGTCCGATCTTCATCGGCGGCATGCAGCGGTCGGGCACCACGCTCATGCGGGTCATGCTCGATGCTCACCCGCGGATCTGCTGCGGTCCTGAGTTGATGGTGCTGCCCGTTGTCGCCGAGCACTAGAAGTTTCTGGCCGGCAACAACCGCCAGGTGATGGAAGCCTACGGCAACACGCCGGCCGATGTGCAGCGAAGCTGCCGCGTCTTCGTCGAAGACCTGGTGGCCAACTTTCGTCGCGCCCAAGGCAAACCACGCTGGGCGGAGAAAACCCCGCAAAACGTGCGGTACATGATCACGCTCGGGGAAATCTTTCCCGACGCCAGGTTCATCGCCATGCTGCGCGACGGCCGTGATGTGGCCTGCTCGCTGCTGACGATGGATTGGACTGACTCAGCGACCGGACGCAAGCTGGACTATGTGCAAAGCGTGGCCGCCGCGGCCCGGCATTGGCGTGACACCGTGCTGCGGGCCCGCAACCTGGCGATGCATCCCAGTCTGGCCGGGCGCGTCCTGGAAGTCCGCTACGAGGACCTGGTGACCGAGACCGAGGCGACGATGCGCACGGTGTTGGCGTTCCTCGGCGAGGACTGGGACGAGGCGGTGCTGGCACATCACACCAAAGAGCGCGATGGCGAACCGGTGGAACCGAGCACGGCGCAGGTGAGCCAACCGGTGAGCCGCAGTTCCCTGGGCCGCTGGCAACACGAGATGAGCGAGCAGGACAAGGCCGCGTTCAAACACGAAGCCGGCGCGTTGCTCACCGAACTCGGTTACGCCGGGGTCGACTGGTAACCCCCACCGCAGCGTAGGCAGGGCCGCAATACGGATCGACCGGCTCTTAGAATGGCGTCATCATGACCGCACCGGGGCCTGCTCGCCCAGAAACCCCGATCGCGGGGCTTGTCGAATTGGCGCTCACCGCGCCCACCTTCCAGCAGCTGACCGAAACCGCGGCCGCCCGACCGGCCCAACTGAGTCTGGTTGGTCCGGCCAGCGCACGGCCGTTCGTCGCCGCTGCGCTGGCGCGGTCGGGTCCGTTGCTGGTGGTTACCGCGACCGGGCGGGAAGCTGACGACCTGACCGCCGAGCTGCGGGGCGTCCTTGGCGACGCGGTGGTGGTCTTCCCGTCCTGGGAGACGCTGCCCCACGAGCGACTCTCGCCCGGGGTGGACACCGTCGGCGCCCGTCTGCTGGTGCTACGCCGCCTGGCCCATCCCGATGACGTCCGGCTGGGCCCGCCCCTGCAGGTGGTAGTGACCGCGGCGCGCTCGCTGCTGCAGCCGATGACGCCGCAGCTCGGCCTGGTCGAACCGGTCACGCTGACCCTCGGCCAGGAGAGCGCCTTCGAAGACGTCATCTTCCGGCTGGTCGAGCTGGCTTATACCCGGGTCGACATGGTGGGTCGGCGGGGTGAGTTCGCGGTGCGTGGCGGGATCCTCGACGTCTTCCCCCCGACCGCCGAGCACCCGGTGCGCATTGAGTTCTGGGGCGACGAGGTCAGCGAGATGCGCATGTTCTCCATCGCCGATCAGCGCTCCATTCCGGAGATCGAGGTCGACACGCTCATCGCGGTGGCCTGCCGTGAACTGCTGCTCACCGACGCTGTTCGGGAGCGGGCCGCCCGGCTGGCGGCTCAGCACCCGGTAGGCGAGGGCGCCATTTCCGGCAGTGTCACCGACATGCTGACCAAACTCGCCGAGGGCATCCCGGTCGACGGGATGGAGGCGCTGCTCCCGGTGCTTCGTCCCGACGAGCACGTGTTGCTGACCGACCAACTGGCGCAGGGCACACCGGTCCTGGTATGTGACCCGGAAAAGGTACGCACCCGCGCCGCCGACCTGATCAAGACGGGCCGCGACTTCCTCGAAGCCTCGTGGTCGGTGGCCGCTATGGGCACTCAAGCGCCGATCGACGTCGAACAGCTGGGCGGGTCGGGGTTCGCCGAACTGGACGAGGTACAAACTAAGGCGGCCCGGGCGGGTCATCCCTGGTGGACGTTGAGCCAGCTGTCCGATGAGTCGGCGGTGGAGCTCGACGTCCGGCCCTCGCCGTTTGCGCGTGGGCATCAGCATGACATCGACGCGATCTTCGCGATGTTGCGCGCGCACGTCGCGACCGGCGGCGCGGCGGTGGTGGTCGCGCCCGGAACCGGGACCGCCCACCGGGTGGTGGAGCGGCTGGCCGAGTCCGAAACCCCGGCCGCCATGCTGGAGTCGGGTCAAGCTCCCAAGCCCGGCGTGGTCGGGGTGCTCAAGGGGCCGTTGCGCGACGGGGTCATCATCCCCGGCGCCAACCTGGTCATCATCACCGAAACAGACCTGACCGGCAGCCGGGCCGCGGCCGTCGAGGGCAAGCGGCTGGCGGCCAGGCGCCGAAATACCGTCGACCCGCTAGCGCTGACGGCCGGCGACCTGGTGGTGCACGATCAGCATGGCATCGGGCGGTTCGTGGAGATGGTCGAGCGCACCGTCGGCGGTGCCCGGCGCGAATACCTGGTGCTGGAGTACGCGTCCGGGAAAAGGGGACAACAGGCCGACAAGCTCTACGTTCCGATGGACTCCCTGGACCAGCTGTCGCGCTACGTCGGCGGGCAGGCCCCCGCGCTGAGCAAGCTCGGCGGCAGCGACTGGGCCAACACCAAGACCAAAGCCCGTCGCGCCGTGCGCGAGATCGCCGGCGAGCTGGTGGCGCTGTACGCCAAGCGGCAGGCCAGCCCCGGGCACGCCTTCGCGCCGGACACCCCGTGGCAGGCCGAGATGGAAGACGCGTTCGGTTTCACCGAGACCGTCGATCAGCTCACCGCCATCACCGAGGTCAAGGCCGACATGGAAAAGCCGATCCCGATGGATCGGGTGATCTGCGGCGACGTCGGCTACGGCAAGACGGAGATCGCTGTGCGGGCGGCTTTCAAGGCGGTTCAGGACGGTAAGCAGGTGGCCGTGCTGGTGCCCACTACGCTGCTGGCCGACCAGCATCTGCAGACCTTCACCGACCGGATGTCCGGGTTCCCGGTGACCGTCAAAGGGTTGTCGCGGTTCACCGGGACCGCGGAGTCCCGCGCCGTGCTCGAGGGCATGGCCGACGGGACCGTGGACATCGTGATCGGGACGCATCGGCTGCTGCAGACCGGGGTGCGCTGGAAGGACCTGGGCCTGGTCGTGGTCGACGAGGAGCAGCGCTTCGGCGTGGAGCACAAGGAGCACATCAAGGCGCTGCGCACCCACGTCGACGTGCTGACCATGAGCGCCACTCCGATCCCGCGCACCCTGGAGATGAGCCTGGCCGGAATCCGGGAGATGTCGACGATCCTGACCCCGCCCGAAGAGCGTTACCCCGTGCTCACCTACGTCGGCCCGCAGGACGAGAAGCAGATTGCCGCGGCCTTACGGCGTGAGCTGCTGCGCGACGGCCAGGCCTTCTACGTGCACAACCGGGTCAGCTCGATCGACCGGGCCGCTGCGCGGCTGCGCGAACTGGTGCCCGAGGCGCGGATCGCCGTCGCGCACGGCCAGATGCCCGAGGACCGGCTGGAACGCACCGTGCAGGGATTCTGGAACCGTGAATACGACATTCTGATGTGCACCACGATCGTGGAGACCGGCCTGGACATCTCCAACGCCAACACGCTCATCGTCGAGCGTGCGGACACCTTCGGGCTCTCGCAGTTGCATCAGCTGCGGGGCCGGGTCGGCCGCAGCCGCGAGCGCGGGTACGCCTACTTTCTGTATCCGCCGAACACGCCCTTGACCGAAACGGCCTACGACCGGCTGGCGACGATCGCGCAGAACAACGAACTGGGTGCGGGCATGGCGGTGGCGCTGAAGGATCTCGAGATCCGCGGCGCAGGCAATGTGCTCGGTGTCGAGCAGTCCGGCCACGTCGCCGGCGTGGGCTTCGACCTGTACGTCCGGCTCGTCGGCGAGGCCGTCGAAGCTTACCGGGCCGCGTTGGAAGCGGCTTCGACCGGCCAGACGGTCACGACGGCCGAGGAGCCCAAGGAGGTGCGGATCGATCTGCCGGTGGATGCGCACCTACCGCCGGACTACATCGCCAGCGACCGGTTACGACTGGAGGCCTATCGGCGCCTGGCCGCGGCCGCCTCCGACACCGAGGTCGCGGCGGTGCGAGACGAGCTCATCGACCGTTACGGGGAGCTGCCCGAACCGGCCGAGCGGCTGGTGGCGGTCGCGCGGTTGCGGCTGGTATGCCGCGCTGCCGGCATCACCGAGGTCTCCGTCGTGTCGGCGGCTTCGACGCCGGTGGTTCGGCTCTCCCCGTTGACCTTGCCGGACTCGGCACAGGTACGGCTCAAACGGATCTATCCGGCCGCGAGCTACCGCGCCACCACAGCCACGGTGCAGGTGCCGATTCCCCGGACCGGCGGGATCGGCGCGCCCCGCATCCGCGACGTCGAATTGGTGCAGATGGTGGCCGACCTGGTGACTGCGCTGCAGGGTCGACCGCAGAAGGACATTGTTGCGACGGGTGCGCCGCCCGGGCAGCGGCGGGCGCGATGATCGTCGTCTTGTTCGACCCTCGCCGCCCGTCGTTGGTGCCTGTTGAGGCCGTCGAGCACCTCAGCGGCGAGGTGCAGTACACCGAGGAGATGCCCGTCGCGGTGCCCTGGTCGTTGCCCGCGGCGCGTCCGGTGCACTCCGGGGACCCCGAGGCCCCAGCCCCGGTGCTGCTGTCCTCCGATCCCGGCCATCCCGCGGTCACCGCTCGATTGGCCGCCGGAGCGCGCCTGATCTCGGCGCCCGGCGCGCCCCGTGGCGAACGGATCGTCGACGCCGTCGCGATGATGGACAAGCTGCGCACCGCGGGGCCCTGGGAGAGTGAGCAAACCCACGACTCGTTGCGCAGATTCTTGTTGGAGGAGACCTACGAGCTGTTGGACGCAGTCCGCAGCGGCGATGCCGACCAATTGCGTGAGGAACTCGGCGACGTTTTGCTGCAGGTGCTGTTCCATGCCCGCATCGCGGAGGACGCACCGCAGCACGCCTTCACCATCGACGATGTCGCCGTCACACTGCTGCGAAAGCTGGGCAACCGGGTACCGGGTGTGCTTGCGGGCCAGTCGATTTCGCTCGAGGAACAGCTGGCCCAGTGGGAGGAGCGCAAAGCGGCCGAAAAACCGCGGAAGTCGGTGATGGACGATGTTCACTACGGGCAACCCGCGTTGGCGCTCGCGCAGAAGGTGATCGCGCGGGCCGCCAAAGCCGGGCTGCCGGCCGACCTGATCCCTACCGAGGTCACCTCAGTCGCCATTTCGGCGGATTTCGACGCGGAAACCGCTTTGCGGGGAGCGGTTTTGGAGTTCGTGGACACGATCCGCACGGTCGAGAGGGTGATCGCCGCGACTCGCCACGGGGCCGACGTTCCAAAGCAGTCAGACGTCTTCCCGCTCGGCCGAATCACCGAGGGGGAGTGGCGTGAGCATTGGCCGTCCGGCGATTCCGCCGCGAAAGGCGGGTCCGGCACCGTGGTCGACGACTGAGGAGCCCGGAAGTGCCGCCCGCGACGACGGCCGACCGGATATTTTCGGTTTTTCGGCAGCGACTGAAGCCAATGTTTGCCGCCCTTGGCCGTTCGCGGGTAGGTAATATCGCGAATGAGGTCGAGATTTCCACTGATGTGCCGCGACTCGAATTTGCTGGCCAAAGCGTTCACCAGCTAATCGACTATTAGCTGGAACCGTCGGCTCGTGCACGCGGTTGGGCCGCGCCGCGCCGCCGGTTCCGAAACCCGTGGGACGATGATTGAGATGCAGTTGGTCTAGGGGAGTTTGAAGAGCATGGTGTCGCCGAGGCGTTGGTTGCGCGCGGCCGCCGTGATCGGCGCGACCGCGATGCTGCTGGCCTCCAGCTGCACCTGGCAGCTCAGTCTGTTCATCCCGCAGGGTGTCCCGCCGCCCGCCGGGGACCCGGTGCCGCCAGTGAACACGCACGCCAGCGGTCGCCCCGCGGATCAGCTGAGAGATTGGGCCGAACAGCGGTCGGCGGTGCTGGAGATCCCGGTCATCGCGCTGGAGGCCTACGCGTACGCCGCGCGGGTGGCCGAGGTGGAGAACCCGAAGTGCCACATCGCCTGGACCACGCTGGCGGGCATCGGGCAGGTCGAGAGCCACCACGGCACCTATCGGGGCGCGACGCTGTCGCCCAACGGCGATGTGAGTCCCCCCATCCGGGGCGTCCGCCTGGACGGCAGTAGCGGTAATCTGCGCATCGTCGACGAGGACACGACCGAACACGACGGGCTGGCGCGCGCGATGGGGCCGATGCAGTTCATTCCCGAGACATGGCGGCTGTACGGTGTCGACGCTCACAATGACGGCCGCCTCAGCCCGGACAACATCGACGATGCGGCACTAGCCGCGGCGGGCTATCTGTGTTGGCGCGGCAAGGATCTCGCGACGCCCCGCGGGTGGGTCACCGCGCTGCGGGCCTACAACAATTCCGGCGTCTACGCGCGGGCGGTCCGGGACTGGGCGACCGCCTACGCGGCGGGTCACCCCCTGTAGCAGGATGAAACGCTGACCCAGGCCGTACGCTAAGGGCTGCCCGTGAGCCAGCCGCGGCGAGCCGGGCAGACGAACGGAACACGACGCCCACCGCATCGGCTAGGACGCAAGGAGAACTCAGTGCCGATTATCGAGCAGGTCGGAGCCCGCGAGATTCTTGATTCCCGCGGCAACCCGACGGTCGAGGTTGAGGTAGCCCTGATCGACGGAACCTTCGCCCGGGCAGCGGTGCCGTCCGGCGCGTCGACGGGGGAGCACGAGGCCGTCGAGTTGCGCGACGGCGGCGACCGGTACGGCGGCAGAGGCGTGCAAAAGGCGGTGCGCGCTGTCCTCGATGAGATCGGTCCGGCCGTGATCGGGCTCAACGCCGACGATCAGCGGTTGGTGGACCAGGCGCTCGTCGACCTGGACGGCACCCCGGACAAGTCACGGCTGGGCGCCAACGCCATCTTGGGGGTTTCGCTGGCCGTGGCAAAAACGGCCGCGGACTCTGCCGAGCTGCCGCTGTTCCGCTATATCGGCGGTCCGAACGCGCACATCCTGCCGGTGCCGATGATGAACATCCTCAACGGCGGGGTGCATGCAGATACCGCGGTGGCCATTCAGGAGTTCATGGTGGCCCCGATCGGCGCGCCGAGCTTCGCCGAGGCGCTGCGCTGGGGCGCTGAGGTGTATCACGCGCTCAAGTCGGTACTGAAGCAGCGGGGGTTGAGCACCGGCCTCGGCGACGAGGGCGGTTTCGCCCCAGACGTCGCCGGCACCACCGCGGCGCTGGATCTGATCAGTTCGGCCATCGAGTCGGCGGGCCTGAGGGTGGGAACCGACGTGGCGTTGGCCCTCGACGCGGCGGCCAACGAGTTCTACGCCGATGGCACCGGCTATCACTTCGAAGGCACCACCCGAAGCGCCGGGCAGATGACCGAGTTCTACGCCGGACTACTTAGCTCGTATCCCCTGGTATCGCTGGAAGATCCGCTGTTCGAAGGCGATTGGGACGGCTGGGCGGCCCTGACGGCGGCCATCGGTGACCGCGTGCAAATCGTCGGGGACGACATATTCGTCACCAACCCCGAGCGTCTTGAGGAGGGCATCGATAAAGGCGTGGCAAACGCGTTGCTGGTCAAGGTGAATCAGATCGGCACATTGACCGAAACGCTCGACGCCGTCTCGCTTGCCCACCATAGCGGCTACCGCACGATGATCAGCCATCGTAGCGGGGAGACCGAAGACACCACCATCGCCGATCTCGCGGTGGCCGTCGGCAGCGGGCAGATCAAGACCGGCGCGCCCGCTCGCAGCGAACGCGTCGCCAAGTACAACCAGCTCCTGCGGATCGAGGAAGAGCTCGGCGACGCCGCCCGCTATGCCGGCGATCTCGCATTTCCACGGTTCGCCGTGGACGTGAAGTAGGTAGAAATAGGTTGGCGCCGAAGTCCGATCCGATACGCCGCACCCCGGCATCGCGCCCGGGCAAAGGCGGCCCAGCGGTCCGGCGCCGCCGCTTCAAGCCCTCCTCCAAGCCTTCGGTTCACGCCGGCCGCGGTTCGAAAAGCGCGCTGCAAGGACATGTCGTCGAACCCATCAAGCGCCAGGCCGCAGAATCCGTCGAGATGCGCGCCGAACAGCGGCTGGGCTTCACCGCGCGGCGGGCGGCGGTCTTGGCCGCGGTTGTCTGCGTGCTGACTCTGACCATCGCGGGCCCGGTGCGCACCTACTTCGCCCAGCGCACCGAGATGCAGCAGCTGTCCGCCAGCGAGGCCGCGCTGCGCCGTCAGATTGCCGACCTCGAGCAAAAGAAGGGCGAACTCGCCGACCCCGCCTATATTGCGGCGCAGGCCCGCGAGCGGCTCGGTTTCGTGATGCCGGGCGACATTCCTTTCCAGGTCCAGCTGCCGCCGACGGCGGCGGCGGCCCCCCAGCCGGGCGACCAGACAGGCATAGCCGCCCGCCCCGAGCCGGGGCACACCCC
>Ga0080006_1158993_pt1 | contig 29169 bp, 28 predicted proteins | sample RS3BMetagenome_FD_69209 | JGI IMG/M metagenome (GOLD analysis project Ga0080006, IMG submission 69209) | Ferric oxide microbial mat and aquatic microbial communities from Rainbow Spring, Yellowstone National Park, USA - RS3B (SPADES... ...
TTAAAGAGTGGGTTGTTAGGAATGCAACTGAAGACACAAGGATTCAAGCGATACTTTTGGCTTGGTCTTTCGGCGCCCTGTTCGAGGGCCTGGTAGGCTTCGGGTATCCTTGGGCGCTGGTTTCCCCTGAGCGGTTTTGTGGTGCTCCGAATATTCAATAGTGTGGTATCCTTGGGCGCTGGTTTCCCCCGTACTCATCGCCATAGGCTTTGAAGAGTTGACCGCCTTAAAAGTGACCGCGATCGCCAATAATGCTCCAGTATCATATGGCGCGCTTGGCACACCTATAATAATTCTCTCAGCTGTAACTGGCCTTCCCCTTCTATTTGTTTCTTCTTCTGTGGCAAAAGTGGTGGCTATTCTAGCACTCCTACCGCCATGGGTGCTCGCTTACCTAGTAGATAAGTGGAGAGGAGTGAGAGATGTGTGGCCCTTCGCAACATTGGCATCCCTCTCATATATAGCAGGCCAATACCCTATGGCCTCATTCATCGGTCCCTACTTGGCTGACATCAGTGGATCACTCATTTCTTTCGCTGTGCTTCTCGGTTTTCTAAGGGTGTGGAGACCTAAGAGGATAACCAGCCCAGCTAAGAGTACGGCTCCCAATGACCCCGGCTATATACAGAACCGTTCAGATGTGTTGAAGTTCTGGCTATCCATTATCACAGTGATAATAGTGGTAACACTTTGGACGGGTCCTTGGTCCCCGCTCACCAAAACCACGATCGCTACACTATCACTCAAGGCTTATTCAGACCTCTTTCATAAGGTTGTAGCGGTCTCATTCGCATTTAATCCAGCTGTGGCCGGCACCTCGATACTTGTTTCATGGCTGGTCACGTTACCAATACTTGGAGCTAAACCGTCGACCATAAGGCAGGCGATTGCGAGGTCGTTTAAACAGTATTGGGGTGGAATATTGACAGGGGTATTCGTGGTTGGTCTCGCGCTCGTATTTAATTACAGTGGGATGGCGTACTCCCTTGCGTGGAAGGCCGCCAACCTCTCAACCCTGTTTATAGTCGTCTCACCCATATTCGGGTGGATTGGCTGTGCGCTCTCTGGAAGTAACACCTCAACAAACGCCCTCTTCGGCGCCTTCCAAACGGCTGTGGCGAGGGTAACGGGACTACCTATAGGGCTCACACCTTCCCTCAATTCAGTGGGAGCAGAAGTAGCTAAACCAGTGGCCCCACAGACTCTGAGTGCAGGGGTATCAACTACCAGCTATGTTAGAAAAGAAGGTATTGTGGCTAGAAACAACTTACCGTGGACAATACTCATACTCGTCTACCTCATAATTATAGGTGTGGTCTACTACTTGATCGCACCCAGCATCTTTACCCCGTGAGCCTCCCATTGAAGACCCCCTTAGGTATAAACTTTGAAAGGCGAATCGCTACCACTCATCAATATAGATAACACACAATATGCGCTTTAATATAAAAATTTGGGAGTTAGGCTTTAGGTCTAACCCACAATCTGGGTTATTTTTTTGGCTAGGTCGTTCTCAACGTGCACGGTCCAGAGCATCTCGGGTACATCCACCGCGAGGAAGAGTGTTGAAAGTAGGAGTGCCTCAGCGGCGGTTACAGCGATGTTCTGGATCCATTTACCGATGCCTATATGTATTGTGAAGTCGTTGGGTTGGCCAGCGATAACGATGGTGAACGCTCTGTCCGCTGCCACGATGTCACGCAGGATGCCAGCTTTCTGTGCCTGTATAATTATTCCTAGTGGAGCGTTTTTGGTTTGGGTCTTATATCCATCAGCCTGAAGCTGGGCCAGTATTTGCTGTGCGAGCTGGTTTAGGTCCTTGTTTTTACCCTGAAACCTCATAACTTTTTCCGCAACCATACTTAAAACCGAGAATAAGAGTGTATGCGTATAAATAAACCTTGAGGCTTACTTCTTAGCATTATAGCTGTGGCACTACTGGCTTGCCCTAAAACACTTTGGGATCAATTTTTGTTAATCTCCGTGCGGTTCCATTTAGTGTGCTGGGATATTGATTATGTAGCCGAGTCCTAGGCTCAGAAGTGGGGTGATGATCCAACCCGCCACTATTATTATGAATGGTTTGATGTCAAGGTATTTGAATCGGTAGCCGAGCGCTGCTCCGAACACTCCTGATGAGAGGGCTTGGGTGTTAGAGAGGGGCACTCCGAGTAGAGTGGCAGCCTCAACTAGTAGTGTTGTGCTGAGTAGCGTCACGAGTGCTGGTGTGTACCTCAAAGAGTAGAGCTCTGCGCCCACCCTTCTTATCTCCCCCCTGCTTAGCGCTATTGCTCCCAAAAATGCCGAGACTACTCCTATCATTAGGCTGGTTGAGGTATACCCTGAGAGGGCCACTAGGAATCCCAAGGTGTTTGTGCCAAGTGTGTAGGCGGAGGTAAAGGATAAAACCACTAGTATAAGCCTTATCACAACGAGTCTTCTCCACGGGTTCCTTGCTGCATTGATACCGTTAGCTTTAACGGCTATGTATGCTGTGAGGGCTGCGGCTATTGGTGTAATGAACCACATGGCCACAGTTTCAATCACGATTCTCCTATCTATGGCCACCCCACTCGATAGTGAGGCTCCTATGAGCACCCCTACTAGTGACATTGTGAGTGAGATTGGTGCCCGTGTGAGTTTGCCTAATATGAATATTATCACTGTGACTGCGAACACTTCGAGTATGAGTGCTTCGCTTGCTACTGGTAGCAGTAGGTGCACGGCTCTAGTCATACTTCTTCCTTGAAGTGTGATGCCTAGGGAGTAACCCACCCCACCTAGGAGTTGCGCTCTCCTCATGGTTATAGCACGGGCTCCCACCGCTGTAGATACACATGCCGAAAGATTGTTACCGGACACTAGCATTACAGCTAGGGCTAGAGCCGTGTAGACCGCGTATTGCAACAGGTTTATCACTAGGATGACACCGAAGACGTGATCTGCACGATTAGGTCGGAGATGTCCTCGCATGCGTCAAGTATATCGTCGAATTTGTGTAATAGCTCCGTGTAGTGTAGGAACTGCGTATAATGGAGACTGGATGAGAGAGTGTAGAGCCTGTCGAATCCAGCATCCTTTACGTTATCCGCCTCCTCCTCAAGCTTCTGGATCCCGCGGCGGAAATCCCCCTCCCCCACCGAGTCCTCCACTTCCAGCATACTGCTAACCATATCAAGCGCTCTATCAGCGAGCTCAAGCATATCAAGGAGAGTCTCATCCAGTTCTCTAACCCGTGCACCACCTGGTAAACCTAGGTTGGCCGCCCTGTTGACCTCCCTCGCAGCGTAGTGGTAGGCGTCCACGATATCATCGGCGAGCTCAATGCATGCTAGCAGATTATCCTGTATGCTTGGGCTGATTGCACCATTTATGACATTAGATTTTATATCGAAACACAATTCGTCCGATTTCTGCTCTAAGAGTCTGATCCTCTCCTGCCCCGCTTTAAGGTCCCCTGAATCACCACTCAGCATACTCTTCATTACAGTGTTAGATTCCTTAGCGATCCTGAGTATTTCACCTATCCCCTGAAAGGCCTTCCTCTCCCCCACAACCAGTAGTCTTCTCAGACGGTCTAGAACCATTGTGTTCGCCGAATAGGAAAATATTACGCTGGAAGAAATATATAAATGAAACTGACATCTGACACAACATGTAATTTACATATTATTTGTAGCGCCTCCATAAATTCGAAATTATGAATGACGAGTTCACTTAAAGATTAACTGTAGTGCTCTGATAACGCTGTGTCGAGAGTTTAGCTTAATTTAGTGGGTTGTGTTTCTTTCAGTTGTATGGTTAGCCCCCTTGTTCTCGTTGTTGTTGCTGGGATAATGGTGGGGACAATCGTAGTGCTTATCAGGGGTTACATGGGTGTTCAGAACCTGTTGCAGGCAAGACTCATCCTATTCGGTGTGGCAATGATGGTCGCCATGTTTGTGGGGGCGGGCGTCTATGTGGCGTATCCAAGCGGTCTCTCGCTTGCATACGTGGTGGGGGCGAACATGCTTGTAATGGTCGTGGGTTTAGTGTTCATATTGAGTGGGCTTGACGCGCTCGAGGGTAAAAAGATGAATCGGAGGGTCTACAACCAATACTTCACTGCCTTAGTGCTTTTGAATGAGGCGTCTATGGGCTTCGTGTTCGTTGAAGCCCAAAGCGGTACACACTGGCTCTACATTTCCCCCACCAAAATATTACCAGCAAGCATAGTTTCTTCTTCTGTCAACACTTACTGGTTCTTTCTCCCCATGTTCTTTGAAATGGCCTCAGCAATATACTTTTCTAGGGTAACCACAAAAGACGTATACTATGGTTTGCTGGGCGCCGCGCTTTTTTCGCCGTCCTCATTCAGCAACCACTACTGGAGTCTAGGGAGCCTACTCGTGCTTATAGGACTAACAGCATATTTCACTAACAGATGTCTTAGAAGTAGGGGTTGTGGTGAAGGTATATACTATCTCTTAGCTTTGACAGCCACTGCAGGCATATCCTTCGTCGTAGGTTACTGGCTACTCTACGCCATCATGAGCCTTCTTGCAATAAACTGGTTCTTTACAAATGTGTTGTCAAAAAACGTGTCGAAAACAAGCTGAGAGCAGCTCAACCCTCATCGGAGGCGTTAAGAAGCTGGTAAACCTTGTTGTACGGCGTTCTTTCAAGTATCTTCCTTCCGTTGGATGTTACATCTCTAAAAGGCCTACTACGTGTGAACTCTTTAAAATCCTCAAGAGACTCCCACTCTGAGTAGATAAGGTAAGAGTTCGGTTTATCAACCCGCCTATATAGAATTGCTGAGACAAAACCCTTCGAGCCTTCTAATGAGCTCTTAACCGCGTTAAACACTTCTTCAAACTCCTTCTCCTTACCCGGTATAACATCATAGTACAGACCTATGCTAATCATCACAGAATAATTGTTTTAAAAACTAAAAAGGTTTCCATACGCCTCTTAAAAACCGTTTACACTACGCGTGAATCCAAGCACCTCATAGGCGGGTATCCACACCCGGTATTACTTGGGTGTTTACACTCGGCATCTTTAAATCGAAGTCTTAGCAGTTATCAATGGGTGATGAGTCTTGGGCGCATCATACTCGTTTTTCGTGTTAGCAGGACTCGTGTTCACGAGTGTTGTGGGCGCACGTCTCGAGCCCATTGCAAATTTGCTGACTAGTGCTAGTCAGGGCTACACACAGGTGTTCAAGAAGCATTCGCGGGGAATTATTGCTGTCACGTTACTATACGCTGTGATCTTTATGTATTTTCAGCAAACGCTTCTAATCGATGGGTTGAGCTACACGCCCACTGGTCCATTCAGACTACACTTGATCCCAGGTCAATGGATTGTGGTGTCCACTACACCACCCATACCCAACATGCCCTTCCCCCTCTGGGGCTCACCCTTTGTATCTTTGACAACAAACATCTTTGATGTGGCTTTCACTCCTCTCAGTGCTGGGATAACAATAGTAGAATCATTTCTTGTGTCTTCAGTCATATTTCTATACTTGGATATATACTCCTCAGTTAAGAAGGGCTTCGCGTCGAGGTCATCCCTCGGATTGGCACAGACCATTACGCTCCTAACAATCTTCCTGTCATGTACGTGCGAGTTCTTTGAGGGTGTTCTCGCAGCGGTTGAACCCGCGGCTGGAATAATATCCACCACACTGCCTACGCTACTACCAGTGGTGGATGAGGTCTTCCTAATATTCTCCCTCACAATACTTGTAACATCAATACTCTTTCTTTCGAGTAGGATTAGGGGGGTGGATATGTCTAGAGCCTTACCAGTAGAGTATCTATGGTTCGCGTTGTTTACATTTCCATTCACGGCATTCATACTACTTGAAGGGAGCACGCGCCTCTCAGGAATAATACTACTCATACTTTCCGCCTCAATAGTGTCCTCGAAGATCACCCACAACAGGGGTCTCTTGGTCTACCCAGCGCCGTTCTTAGCGTATGTGGCGTTGAGCAGCATAACAAAGCAAGCCGGCATACCACTCGATGGGGGATTAGTCCCATTATCCCTCTCAGTCCTACTCGGCATAGTGCTAAGCGTAAGAGCCGAGCTTAAAAGGAGTGGCGTGGTCGCACTCCTGTCTGCATTGGCTCTCAGCATATTGGTGAACCCCTTTTTGGCGACGGTTCCCGTGTCCATGCTCGCCACGTGCATCCTGACGAGGAAAATCTCCACTTCTCTTAACCACTACATTCTGTACCAAGCAGTAAGCTGGGCTCCCATAATGCTTGGACCCATCGCGCTGGTCTATAGACCGGTGCCACCCATTCCATATCTCAGCGTCCAGTCGCAGGTGGTGTTATACCTTTACCTCTGGCTACTCTCAACGCCGCTTTCTTGGTACCTAGGTATTAGAGCCATATTCACGCTTATGAGCAAAGCAGGGGTGACCACGGTGGACGCCGAGGAAGGAAGTGTTAAACCAAGCTTTAGCCTCAGTGAGGAGCTACTCTATACACTAGTGGGTCTATTAGCGATCGTATCCCAAATAGGTTTTTACTTGGCGGAACCACAATCGTTCCTCGTCTCGTCATACGACACTCAGACCAGAAGCCTCACAATCACGTCCACATCACTCGTAATCACCCTGATAGGCATCACGCTTCTATTTGTGGGTATAAGGCGAGCTGTGCTAAACCGCAAAGTACATTCACTAAACGGTTTAGCCCTAGTGTTCTCCGACAAGTCAAAGATGAGAGTCTACTGGGCCACACTCCTTGGATACCTAGCCTTCTCACTCCTCTCGATTGGCACATTCGCGTGGGGAGGCCAAGCACCCCCCAGCTTACCCACACCCTCAGTGGGGGTATTCCCCAGCGGCCCACTTCTCTACGCCCCATCCGTTACTGTGTATCTAACGAGGAGGTTCGGCGTTGTGCTCGTCCCAGAACACATAATCGTGGCCGTCATAACATCCATCCTTGTAGCAACAAGCTATAAGGCTCTAGCACTGATCACGGCAGCCCCGAAAACCAAGAGGGCGAGCCTGCTCGGAGGCGCACCCGCGGTCGCTTTATCATGCCCCACATGCACCGCAACATCCATATACTCTCTTCTAGGACTCAATTCAGCCATATCGGGCGCAGGAATACTTGTAGCACCCTTATTCGGTACAATAATCCTCGCAGCCACATGGGTTGGGCTGGTGGCCACGATTCTTTACGCCTCTAGAAAGATCGACTCGTTTACCAAACCCAAAATCGAGGCGTCCATCCACTGAGGCCTCCAGGTTGAAAGCTAGGTTGGTGACGTGTGACGCACACACTTCTCCCAGTTTTTATCGACCTAACCATATATTCAGTGGGGTTGGCCGCGGTTGTGTCCGGGGCAATAGGCAGCCTTGATTCAGAGGACATAGCAGCACTATTCGGCGACGCATCAAGCCTGCGAAGCGGCAAACTGCAGTTCTTCGCTCTACAATACTATTTATATCTAGGCCTCCTACATGGATTATTAGTATACCCAATATGTCTAGCGTCGATGCTGCTATCGGCCCCCATGGTTATACTAACAGTGCTGAAGGCAAGACAGAGCAGGAATCGGGTCCACGGCTATTTCTGAACATGTTTCTGCTCTTACAGTTCTTCTTGCTGATATACATCCTAGTCATTGTTCGGCTGAGTGGTATATGGGCGCTCACGGTGCTTGTCGTATCCCTCGCATTGCTCTCATTAGGTCTATACCTTATCGCTAAGCGAATCATAGACAAGTTTTCAGGTACTGCTCAGGCGCTTTCATAACCATCCAAGCAAAAAAGATTGGCCTAGTATAGCCCCATATCTTTGAGCACCTTGGCGGCATAGTAGGTGACTGGGATGAGGGATATTACCCACATTAGGTAGCCCGTGTAGAGTATTTCTGACTGGGTGTAGAAGGGATAATTGTTTGGGAAGAACACGTTCACGCCTCCCTCTTCGGTGAGAAGCTCACCCATTGTGCCGCTCATGAAGAACACCATGAACAGTGTAGCCGTCCTCATGGTCTTACTCATTGCACCCCACGCGAAGCCAGCGAGAAACCCCGCTGCGGCCATCGATAATGTTTCAAGCACGAGTCCAAGTGCGCTTGTCAGGGAGTAGCTAAGATAGTGTGGAGTGTACCACAAGGTGATAAGAATAGCTGGCGCGACCCACACATAGAGTACACCTTTCATGAAGGCTGCGCTTCTAAGCCAAAAGTCCGCTAACCTATTAGCGGGCGTAGTGGTGGAAAAAAGGTAAAGAAACACCGTGTAACCGATAAGGCTACCCCCAAAGATGATCATACTATCCAAGGTAACCTTTAGAGGCATGCTCGCGGGCTCAAGCGAAACGAAGAATGGGTTTACGGATTCTGCGATTACGCCGATACCCAAAATAAGTATTATAACGTACTTACGGTGCCAGCTCGTCAATGAATCAACCCCACAACCCAGCTAAGAGGCCACCCGCCACGACAACCGCACCGCTTATAGGTACAAGAGACCAAGCAAAGTAGTTTTCTAGTAGGGTATATTCCTGAGTGAGGGTCATAAATATGGCGAAAACCCACCCAACCACCCCGACTGCTATTATAACCGCCCCCAAAACACGCCTAGCCTTCGAAACCGCCATAATGTTCAATAATACTCTGCGCAGAATTAAATAAACCTTTCCTAACAGTCAAACAAAGCGGAAAACCCGCAGCGTAAAGTCTGAAATAATACAATAAAACCCACCACTTTGATTATACATAACTCATTAAGTAAAAACGACGCTTCATGATTGAAACAGCTAAGGTAATCTAATTCATAGGGGGTATCCCCATCAATGATTCTCTAAAAATGCGCTAGACTAGTGATTTTTCCTCGTTTTCCAGAACTTCTTTTGGGTCCACCTGCTTTAGCTTATCCGCCTTCCATATGAGTACGAAGAATACTGCGGGGTAAACCACTCCGAGTAATAGAAATATTATTTCCCAAATCTGGGCTTCCGACTCATAAAATAGAGTCATACTCCTAATTAGAATTCTGTTGGTTATAAACTTTGCTCGTCTGCTACTTAAACTAATGGATATCTAATTTTGACGTTGTTCAGCCAGCTTTAAGAGGGGAGTGGCCATAGGAACCCAGCAGTATAACCGAAGGAGCTTGGCACGCCTAAATCCCATTTGAAGTTTGGGTTGAGCTGGCTAAGGCTGAGAATCAAGTCTAGCACGTTGTTCGTGGGGTAAAGGGGAAACCAATGGGCTTGCCCTGCTCTAAGTGATCAAGGTTGTGTCGCTTGACTGGGGAATAGACGTCTTAGTGGATTCGTTGGTTGGCGATGGCGCTTAGCTTCTATGCGAGGCGTGAGAGCAAGGAGACTACTCCTATTCGCAAAGGATAGCTGCAGGGTACACTCAATGCTACCCACCGCTAGAATATCTACGAGCTCGATCTACAAATGGTGATCAATATGTAGAGGTGTGGACTTACTAAGGAGTTAGCTAGACGTCCGCTCATCCCGTATAGTGGCCTACCACCAGTTGTGGTGCTCAGAAGACTCGGTGGCTGAATCATATGGTTGGGGTTTCTCTTCAAAATCGCTGAGGATAAGGGTACAAATCCAACATAAAACCGCTGTCTTACCGTAATATGGAGATTATAAGGCTGTAATCTAATAATATGTAGTTACTATTTATGAGTAATCAAACATAGCGGGTCCAAACTGTGTGTTTCCATAAACCTTGAGGGCAAGAGTAGTCTAGGGGAGTAGTCGGCCACGCTTTGGAGCGCGTTCAAGTTATATTCGAGATTTACACTAAACAATATGAAAAAAGTGGTAAACATGTAGGGAGACGCAGTGGTGGAAAATGCTATTCATATAGCGGTGCACAATCTGATAGCGCCTATGGGAGAGTGGCGCGGTCCTTGGGATTGCAGAAATCGTGGTCCTCCCTGATGATGGCGGGGACGCTAACATCCTTGGGCAGCCTTCTCAAACTAAATTATGGGTTTCGGCTTGGGCTAAGACTATATATGGGGGTAATCAATTTGTTTACTGAACATGATACGTGCCCGCTGGGTAGTATTGGCGGTCTGTATAGTGCTCGCTGTGGTCTCCGGGGTAGCCCACATCCCCGGCCCAGCTCCAACTCAGCGGGCAATATATGCAGTAGAACACAGTCAGCAGCTGTTGGCTTTTGAAAATGGGTACAACTATACTTATGTTGGATACACGGATGACCCAAGCTGGGATTATAACCCTTCTAGATGCCTCGTCCAACCTCTGGTAGACTTGGCGCACTCAATTTTCCCATTCCATTCATATTTCGCCACAACGCTTGTGTTCGCCCCAAAATACAAGTTACTCGGCTACGGCAACACCACCACGGTTGCAGTCATCTCCACAACGATTCTCCTCGCTACAGTTAATCCTACAACCGGTAACATCTACTCGATAAGAATCGTTCAATTATGTGTTTGAATAGCTGTTATTTAGATACTTCCTCACCCCAATTGCGCTTCGTGCTAATGTAGTAGAGGAGGAGCTGGAAAAGTGAGATGAAGACGCCGCTCAACCCACCTTTTATCCTGGGGAAGCCCCGTCCGTGACGGTGGACCTAAAATTCAGTGGGGGGGTTACAGTTAGCGCCAAGCGCTAGTTTGGGTCTACCGGTGGGAGCGAAGGTAGTTCGCTTTAGATTCAGTATTTTATCTAATAGATATAAAGATAAATAACTCAATTATATGAATTCTTCAACGTATTAGTATACTGTATACAATTTGAGTTAATTGTTTGAATTCTTTAAAAGACTATCTCAACCCCTACTTATCAATAACTTGGCTGTTCAAAAATTCAGGGGGGAGCAAGCTTATTCGTGTACCTGCGGCGCGTGATATGACAGGCATTTGGACTGGCTAACGAGTTGTATCAAAAATCGGAATTTTGAGTTCGAAGCTCTTTTAATTGTGAGAATAAACCTCAGTGGGGTAGCTTGAGAGGATAACTCGTAGCGGTAGGTCACCGAAGTTTGCCCACGAGGACACAGCAAATTTGTTCAACAAAAGATGATTAGCAAGGAAAAAATTTTTAAACGTTTTATGAATCTTTATGATATTGCACAGAAACCTCAAGGTTTATATAATTTGTTTAGACATTATATCTTCCTTATTCTTTGGGATACTTAATTTAGATTTTATTTTGTTGCTCTTATTTATAAGAATGTAAAGTTTACAGTTTTATAGTGCTGGAAGGGAAATAGGAAATATTTATTAATGACTAATACACTATAATAACAGCCCTAATCAGTTAGGGTTGGTGTTTTACTTGGCAATTGAAAGAGTCGAGTTAGAAACTTTTCAGTCTTGGTCAGCTGAGTACGAGCGAATAAGGCAGAAGGATGCTCGCAAACCCCTATGGTATAAGATAATCTACTCGGAGAGTTACCAGCTGATCGCCATGAAGCACTTTTTGGTGGCGCTCTTCTTCCTACTCGCTGGAGGAGCCTTCGCCTTGATGCTACGCTCCCAATCGGGGATCACAAATACAGGTGTTCCATACGTTGTCCCCCCGGTTTACTACTTCCAAGACATGACTGACCATGTTATGTCAATGATATTCGGCTTAGTGTTTGACACAGCATTCGGCTTAAGCTTCTACTTTATACCCCTACTTACGGGTACGAGGGTGGTAAAGTATCCTAGGCTTGCGAACCTCGGGCTGTGGACGAGTACCACTGGTATTCTTATGATGCTTCTTGGGGGGCCGCAGAACCAATACATGTTCGTTTTCCAGAACCCGCTTATGCCGGCCACGAACTGGTTTATCGGGTACGATACAATGATTGTTGGCGAATGGCTTGTGATGACGAGTATAATAGCTACCTCATTCAATTGGCGTAGCGGTAAGAGGCTTGTTCCCCTAGCTGTCGCCTTCTTTGTGATGGATATGATCCAGATGGCGCTTGGCAACATCTCAGTGTTCGCGGGTGTACTATGGTCACTCTCATCACCGCTGGGTCAGCTTGGAATCAACCTTAGTAATATACCCAACGCTGAGGTCTGGAAGGCTTTGTTCTGGTATTCTGATCACCCCTTAGTATATTTTGGCCCCTACGCCTTAATGGGCGCCGTAGCAGCCGTTCTACCCCTGTACGCACGTAGACCCCTTTACAGTTATAGGCTTATGAGGTGGATGGTTCCAGTGCTATTCGTGCTCGGCATGTCCGTCTACGTGCACCATATCGCCACTGACCCAGTACCCCTCATACTCAGAGACATCTTCGCCCAGACAAGCACGGCGCTCATAGCTATACCGTTCGCGGCTGTTTGGCTGGTCGAACTCATAACACTTGGTGATCCGAGGAAGCTCAAGTGGGATGTGCCGCTCATGTTCATCTATGCCAGCATTATCTGGAATATTATAGGGGGTATACACGCTGAGCCGGTGCAGCCCTCTCCGGCCACTGATCCGGTAATCCACAACACGCTTTGGATACCATCTCACATACACATAATGATGGCCGCCTTCACGGTGGGTGGGTTCTTCGGCATACTCTACTTGGTTATGCCTCACATCATCGGTAGGGCTTGGTATAGTAACAGGCTGGCTCAGATACACTTCTGGGGCTGGAACATAGGGATGGGTCTCCTCATAGCAGCTTTTAACAACGCTGGCTTCTTCGGCGCCATAAGGAGGGAGGTTGCGTGGCCGGTGGTCTACCAGATCTACTACCAGCTTGCGGCGATAGGTGGCTGGATAGCTGGCTTCGCTGTTGCCGCCTTCATCATCAACTTGGCTCTCACAGCGTTCCGCGGCAAAGAAATACCTCAAGAAGGATTCCCCGCCTGGATTCGCCGCTCGCTCGCCATGGAGCGTTACGGCATGAGGCAGGAGGGATACCCAGAAGAGTCCCTGCCACTAGTCCCCCCACCCCAAGCGGCAAACTCAGGCGGAAACAATGGCGGTAAAAAATAGGAGGCAGATAGAAAAATGAAAAGAGGAACTGTTCTTGCTTTATTCACGGTTTTGGTAATAGTGGCGCTCCTATCGTTTGAGTTGCAGTACAGTTCGTATGACTATGTGGGGTATAGCCCCATCAACAACGCGGGTGAAGACGTTGTGCACACGTCGCTTCAATCGGCGCTTGGAAGTTACCGGGGACCCTACGTTATCATCTACGTCACCGGTGAACAGTGGCACTGGATGTTCGGCCCCCACAGTGACCCATATACAAATGAGACGGTGGTGCCCGTGCAGGAGCCAGTGGTGTTCGTGATCACGAGTGTTGACGTCTTCCACGAATTCTTTGTGCAGAGCGCCGTGTCCGCTGGGTCAACTTTGAACTTCGGCTCCGAGGCGGTGCCAGGCTACTACGCGTACATAGTGTACGTTTTCCCCAAACCTGGAATATACCACGTCGCCTGCGCGGAGTATTGTGGCGTGGCTGGATTCGGCCTCGGACACCCTTGGCTCACAGGCACCATCATCGCAACATACAGCTACTCCCAGGCCTGGCAGATATTGGGCGGCAACATGCCTCAGGGCGTGTGGGACCCGGGCTACTTGAATAATGTTACAGGTGGGTGATGGGTTTGAATCCAAGAACAGTGGGCTTAATTGTGACAATAATAGGCCTCGTGGTAATGGTGGGTGGATTGTTCTTTAAGATAACCTATGTTCCAACGCTTTATGACGGCGTAAATGGCCTTATCCTTACAACCCCACACACGGTTTCGAACTACTTCGTAACACTTTTAGGCTTAGGCATACTCTTCTTCGGAGTTCACCTACTGATAGCTAGGCAGAGGGAGCCAGTTACTGTGTTCGATGAGGAATATTTAAAGCAGCAGGAGGAAAAGTGAATAACCATGAGTCAAAATAATAAGGTAAATAATAGTTTAAACAGGAACTCAAGGTATCTCAGATATGGTGTGTATGGCATAATATTCGTGTTGATAGTTGCAGGTGTAGCTATAGGCGTGGATAACGCTTTGGACGCTGCGGCTCAGGCCTCCACAACTATAACCGCCTACTACGTGCCAAACGCTCAAATGGATTTGGGTCACCCCGGCCAAGAGTTCTTCTGGGCTAGTATCCCATGGACAACTGTCCCACTGGTGCCCACGGTACCCGCCCCAGGCTCGATAGCTGGGCACACCCCCAGCATAAAGGTGAAGATGGCTTGGACGTATGTGGATGGTGTGCCATACATAATTGTTCTCACGTACGGCGAAGTGCTGGGCACGCAGAGTGAGATAGCCACAGCCTATCAGAGCCCGAGCGGCGAGCTCACACCTCAGGGCAGGATTTGGGCGCCCTTCAACTTCTTCCCCACATCAACATACTTTGTAAACATAACCTACAGCACAGCTAATGAGTCTTATACAAACGTGTACTCCGTGCCCATAAGCTACCAGGAGCGGGAAATATCTTACCCACCCGGCCAAACCATGGGTAACCCAGTCACCATATACGTCAACACTACTAAAGGCGTACTCACAGGCTGGGTGAGTGGGGCTATCGACGTGTATGGTAACCCACTCAACAATGGTTTACCCATTGAGATAAGATCCATAAACATAACAGCGGACATCCCTGGGAGGGGTGTGCTCAGAGTGACATCGCTGCAACAGTTTGTTTCAGACGGTCTTAACAACACCAACTGGGCTCAGGCCGCCTACAACCTCTTCTACCCTGAGGATACCGCGGAGTATGTGAACCTGTATCACAACGACACCTACGTGTACCCGCTACGCGTCGCAGTGATGTGGGACTTGGGAGGCGTGCCAAGCACGTGGTTCAAGGTTGCGTACACACCCCACATGGTGCTCGGTACAAGCGGAGCCATATCCGCTGGCTCAGTCGAAGTGTGGCATTGGAACAGTAACCCGAGGAGTAACAACACTTTGGATTTGGGCTACGCTGGAATCCTCAGCAGCTTGAGTGGTGCTAGCTGGACTCTCGCCAACTACACACACTGCCCATCCTACAAGGATCCTTTGAACCTCGGCTACCTACCCCACCAGGGTCTCGTCGCCGATATGTACGTCAATGGGTCATCGATTTATTATATTGGGGGCATACCATTCATAACAACCTTCCCAGCTCTCAACAATCCATCCATCTCCAACTGGGCTTGGCTGCAGGGTAACTATTCGCCAAGCGAGCTCTGGGATCCATCTGTGGTTGCCACAGGTGACAGCCTCTCCGTCGCACCCAACGGTCAGACCTATCTGAGTGTGGAGTTCGCGCGCACATTCAACACAACAGGCGTCAGCTCGTGTATACCAGGCGGGAGCGGTGAGTCACACTATCAAGTGCAGTTCGCACCTGGAGAGGTGTACCACGTGGCCTTCGCGTGGTTCCAGGGAGCAATAGGTGAGTCGGTTGATTTCAAGTCGATCTCCCTATGGTGGAACGTCTATATTCAACCTCCAGGCGGCGGGGCTCATTCACCCTTGCAGATGAGTCAGCTGGTTGAAGCGGGTGTTCCAATCATAGGTGCCCTAGTGGTCTATGTGCTACGGGATAGATTGGTAGAGTAAATTGAGCGAAGAGAGATTAAGAATCCTAACACCTTTTTTTACTTAACCTTCGCCATAATACTGATTGAAGCTATATTTAATAGAGAGTTTCTCGCGGCCGTTCTACCGCTCGGTGAAGCGGGTGTGAACATACAGCAAATAGCTACAATACTCACAGCCATATACATCATTGGAGGCAAGGCGTTCAGCCTCCTCACACTTCTCGTGCCAGCAACCCTCTTAGTCTCCCTATTTCTAGCAAAGATAGAAAGCAAAACGGGGAGAGCCTATATGCTGCTCCTCTTCGTGGCCACCCTAACCTCTATCGTGATGGATGTTCAGCACTTGTCCGCTGGGCTGGATAATCCGGTTAACTCCCCACCCCCCGAAACCCTAATACTGCTTCTAAGCGTGGTTGGCTGCCTAGTTATAGCGTCAAACAAATTAGTAATAAAACCAAGCTGGTTCAGCCTACCACTCATACTCATGATCCTCACAGAGGCCTTGGGTTTGCTCTATATATTGGGTAACGTGTTGACCGCTAATTACGACGTCTATTCAGCCTCAACACTTGCGGGTGACCTCGCCTCTATGGAGCCATACTTCGGCGTACTTGCGGGGTTAGCCTATACATTTGTGGGAGGACGCTACATAATGGCTAGTAGGGGTAAACTTCGAATCGCGTACACCGTAACACTTCTTGGGGGCTACACACTGGAGTACTTTATAATGAGCAATGTTCTGGCTGGATCCTCCATTGTTCTTGGCACCATAATAATATACGACTTCGGTTTTCTCGGCGTAACAAACACCAGTGTGGTGTTCTTGGTGTTCGCCGCGGTATCCGCATTCACTACCGGCTGCTATCTGGTGGCGTCCACTTTAAGAGCTGGTAAGAAGGATGCCTCGTTCTACTGTGGGCTTGCCGGCCTAATTCTAATAATTACAGGCCTGGTTTTCGACTCCGAGGTGGTCACAACCTATATACTTTTACCTCTGATCTCTTCGACCTTAATAGTGGTTTACGCCGAGTCTGGATTATCATATGAGAAGCGCGAGGATAAGCAGATATCCACATTGAGTCTTACAAGAAAACAAGCCTTCAACCTTCACTCTAGAAAGGAGTGATCACGGTTTTCAAAGCCACACACTGCTCCTCCTCTTAAGATGGGCGTTTAATAGTATCTATGAGATGGTGGGACTACTCTGTGGTGGTTGTTGGTTTGAGTGCGATAAAACTTGATAATGGATGCTAGACCCCCACTTTTTGGATAACCTTATTCACAGAATTCGCTGAAGCACACACCCTGCAATTGATACTATCTTCTGGATAATCCCTTGGCTTAGGTCTCAAACGACTAACACAAAGCCAACTCATGTTAGGAGAGAGTCACGACAATGAATGATTCCCTTAAGGTCTTGTTGTGATGTTCGCTGGCCTCTTTTTTGTATTGCCATATGTTTCCTTGGCTCATGGGGCGGCTCCACAGGTAAGGATTTTTAGCGGCCAAGAAGAGCACAGGCTTTCAGATGGGCATGGTGGATACCTTGTAGTTACGTTTAATTGGACGGGGTCAACCAATTCATCGGACGATATCTACCAATCATTCTATGCTGAGGCTTCGATTGCCGATTATTCTGGGGACGGGCAGGAGTTGTGGGTCTACTGGATTGAGGCGTATGTGGAGGGTGACTTAACCACGAACCAAGTTGTGAGCTACTACCCGTATCCACCTAACTGGAATATATATGTGTATGTATGGAATATTGAGCAGGGTAGTACTAGTTATGGTGTGTACGGTGTAAACGGTTATCCATCTAATGCCTTCAGCTATAGTGGTAATGCTCATACGTATTTCTATTATCCTGTTCTCGGCTGGGTAGAACAGGGAACCATCCACTGTATAGTAACATATATAGTTGGGAGCAACCCAACTGGTAATTGTAGTTATACGAGCACCGGGGTGTGATAGGTATCGGGGTGTGATAGATATGGTTTGGGTGAATCTTACTGACTGGGCAATTTTGGTGTTCTCGGCGGCTCTCACGGTTCTATTCATCTTTGCTGCGGCTGAGCTGAGTTTCAGATTTGTTTCCCGTTTGTTTTCCCGTCGTAGGAGTAGGGATCGAGCGACTTAGTGGTTGTGTTTGTTTTTGAGCGTGGGTTTACCCAAAAGTTTTTATTATTGTACTTAGGATTATGGTTATGCGTAGTGGGATTTTTGTGTTGGGTCTTGTTGTGATGTTCGCTGGTATACTTGCTATAACACCCACTTTTAGAATGATTCCAATCATTATAGCCATAATAGGGGTTGTTATCGCTGCGGTGGGCGCGGTGCTGCAGAAGAGGGTGAGTATTACTCAGACAGTAAATCAGTGAATTCCCTGCATTAAGCTTTGCAAGTTGTGTGTTCCATGGTAAAAGTGGATTTGCGGGATCCTAAAATTATTGGTTTACTTTCGAAGCCCCTTTTGCTTAGGCTTGCAACAGTCTCGGTGGATTGCATTCCTCATGTTTCCTCTGTCTGGTTTCTTTTTGATGGGGATTTTTTTCTGGATATCCACATCCGTTGATAGATTAAAGGTGAAGAATATTATGAAGAATCCGCGTGTTGCCTTGATCGTGGACACGGATACCCCACCCTACGAGGGGGTGATAGTGGAGGGTTTGGCTGAACTTATCCACGAAGGTGTTAGGGATGTGACACGCAGGATCGTGGAAAAATATGTATCAAAGAATCAGTGGTCCCACACGTTCGATGAACTTATGAGGTATCCACGTGTGCTCATAAGAATAAGACCATTCAAAGTCCTTGATATCATGTCTTACAGGAGATTATAATAGCCGTGACTTAGATAACTCTAACTATAATTAGAATTTAACAATATCCTAGTTGTTTGCTGAACTGAAAATCCAGAGTTGCAAATTTTTCAGTCTGCTGTCTTCGACGTAAGAAATATATTTGAATCGCATGACTAGTTGTTATGCTTGGTTACGAGGAGCTTTTCGATTATTTTAAGCGTGAGAGGGATAAGATTGTTTTGGCGCTTGAGAAGATGCCGCAGGATGAGTTTACTAGGAATAGGGAGTTGAGTTTCTATAGTATAAAGGATGTGTTGGTTCACACCGTTCTCGTGGAGGATAACTGGCTGCATTACCGGGCGGCGGGTAGGGGTGAGGCGCAAGTTAAATTTGATGATTTCAAAAGCTTGGATGATGTAAGGAGGTATATGCGCGAGGTGGACCAGAAAACGCAGGAGCTTTTCAAAAGACTCAAGCCTGAGGATTTAAGGAAAGAGGTTAGGCGCGTGTACCCAGAGGGCAGAGTGTCAGTGTATACACTGGAGGAGGTGCTCTACCACGTGCCCATCGAGGTAATCCACCATTATGGAGAAATATTCGCAGAGTTCTGGAGAATGAATGTTGACGCCCCATACTACTCATACCTCAACTACTCGAAAGATAAGGAGAAATAGCTAAATCTAGTGCCTAGGCTCTAGGTTCTCTGAATAACTCGAACGAAGCTTGTATTAGTTTACCATTTGGTTGTACCCATTATCTCCAAATATCTCCACAAGATAATGTAGTCTAGGGAAGCGGGGTTCGACCTGTTTTGGAGTACAAATACATGGTCCTAGTTAACACTACTCTCGCATCGTTTATGTCCTTTTTGGACTCCAACATCGTGGTTCTAGCACTACCCACAATCGTGCGGGAGCTCCCTGGCACATCCGCCTTTGATGGTGTTTGGATAATACTTGGATACTCGATTGTGGCCGCGGTGATGCTGTTGACGCTGGGACGCTTCGGCGATATTTTTGGCAGGGTGAAAATGTATAACTTGGGTTTCGCGGTGTTCACAGTTGGTTCCGCGCTTTGCAGTGTCTCACCTAACGGCGCCACACTTGTGGGTTTCCGGATAGTTCAGGGTCTCGGTAGCGCGCTGATATTCGCAAACAACAACGCCATACTCACGGATGCGTTCCCGTCCAATGAGCGTGGTAGGGCTATCGGTATAAACCAAGTGGTTGGGATAATGGGCTCTGTTGTTGGCTTAACAATTGGGGGCGTACTAACCCAGACGCTGGGGTGGCGCTCTATCTTCTGGATAAACATACCCGTGGGTGGCTTCTCAACTGTTTGGGCATACTTCCGTCTCAGGGAGCTCAGTGTTCAGACTCACATAAGGGAGGGGGTCGACGTGCTGGGGAATCTCCTCTTCGCTCCCGGTGTGGGTTTCATCCTCTACGGCTTGACTTTTGGCGCCTTCTCTGGGTGGGGTGTGTATGAGGCTGTGATTACGGGTATAGGGTTAATCCTGACCGTGTTGTTTGTCTACGCCCAGAAAAGGATGGTTTACCCCATGATGGACCTTAGACTATTCAGGAACAGAGTCTTCTCCTCTGGGATAATCGCTAATCTCTTCTCATCAATTGCAAGGGGTGGGGTAACCCTCAACCTCAGCATATTCTTCCAGGGCGTCCTGTTATATGACGCATATAGGGCTGGGATACTCATGCTACCATACTCACTGGCATTTGTGGCCGCCGGCCCTCTAAGCGGATACCTATCGGATAGATATGGTCCAACACGTTTCGTTACGGCGGGTCTGATAGTGGGCTCGGTGGGCTTAGCCCTGCTAGCGGTCTTCTCATCTACGCCCTCACCCGCCTACCCCCATTTAGTGGTGGGCATGATACTCTCTGGTGCTGGTAACGGCATGTTTGTGGCCCCAAACATTGCATCTATTATGAACTCTGTTTCACCCACGCGTCGAGGTGTCGCCTCAGGTATGGCAACACTCATCTACAACGTGGGCTCCCTATTCAGTATAAGCCTCATATTCGTTGTCTTAGCAACAGTGGCTCCAAGAAGCGAACTTCAGGACCTATTCGCCGGGCTCCCAGTTCAGGGTGACCTGAACTCCGTGGTCTTCGGAAGGGGTGTAAGTATGGTTTACGCCCTGATGGGTGCATTCAACTTATTAGCGCTGGCACCACTAATCCTGAGACTCAAAAGATGAGCCACCCCGCCCCAAGGGAGGAGGTTTTGGAAAGGTTATTAAAGGTAGCAAGAGTTTTGATCCTTCTAGGATAGTTAATTGGTATACCATACTCTTTCTCCTACTCTGATTTACACCCGGCTTATATCGGGGGTAGTTGTGGGGGGCTGAGTCACTAGGTTGCTCACACGAGTATCCGGAGATAAATCTTACGGATGGTGTCCGGATAACGCTTTTCCAAGCTTGGGTGCCGCGAACACCATACTCTAATCCGGACACCACCCCTTACGGCAGAAAGATATATATTTATCGAGGCTATTATAATTTTCATGCGTAAGCTGGGTGTTCTCGGCTTACTTCTTTTTGGGGGGGGTCATAATCCTTTCGAGCACAGTGCAAGCTTCATCCCCAAACTATATTCAATGTAGCGGTCAGCTAACTTATAGCGGTGTGGTGTATAACGAAGAGGGTCAGGGATTGGGTGGTGTATGGGTTCACTTAGTAGCCATATACCCCTACACAGGTTCGGGTGGATACGCTGAAACCGACTCAACGGGTCACTGGTCTCTCACAACAACCGCATGCCCCTACAATGCATACTACTATTGGCAGTCCTACACAAATGGGCCAGAAATAGCGGTTGTAAATGATGTTGGTCAAACTTCAACTGTTACGGTGCCCGTCTGGGAGCAACCCGAAAACATATACTTACTCTACGAGTTTCCTGATTCAACAAACGTTACCGTTTCGGTTGACTTAACCGCTAACTTAGAAGTTAGCGTTAACGCCCAAATATCAGGTAGTATAAGTGACGGTTTCCTTGGGACTGCGGCCGACGGCAGTGTGGGGACAACGGAGGTATTAGAAGCGGGCTTTCAAGAATATGGTAGCACTCCGTATGCAACCTACATACAGAAAGGAAACTCGTTTAAAGTGGAAGATGTAAACGGGAACACTATAATCTATGTCCAAGGTTACACAATCTCCCAGCCCTCAAGTGAGAACGTTAAGGACTATTTGTCTATGGCGCAGGGTATTAGTGAGGCTCAAGCGAAAGGTCAAAACCCGTATATTACAATAGCTGGCGATCATACTCAAACCTATCAAGGAACTCTAAGCAATACCGTAGTGATGGACTCCCAGGTAAGCGTGAGCGCTTTCGGAGTCACTCTCACCACCGAAATGGGTGTCCAAAGTGGAACAACATTAACCGTTAGTTTCACCATTCAGAACAATAGCCCGTATGACCAATGCTATGTTGTTTATTACGAAGGGTTAGAAGTACATGTGTGGTATTATGGTCAGGGAGTTTGCCCGTAGGTTGACTAGGGGGGTTGTGATTTTTGAATAGATCCTTTGTGGTGGCCTTTGTTGTGACCGCCCTAATAGTGGGTCTTATTTCGGGATATGAGCTTGGCTCAAGCTTCACGGCGCACCGTCTACCGAGTACCCAGCCTCCTACTGGGTCGTTAAGCACGTCAACATCAACTTCGCCGTCGACGACCACGTCGACCACTTCAACCTCCACGCGGGTTGTTGGAGCCACTTGTGGAGCGGGGCTCCACGTGGGCCAAGCGTTCTACTCACCCGAGCAGATTCACTTCTTAAAGAATGCGCTGGATAGGAATGAGAGTGCGCCGATTGAGGAGTTATACCAAGAGTATGATTCACTGTTTTCACCTCCACCAAACTTTAACACCTCCGTGGAAATCCTATTCAATTTCAGGTTTCCCAAGAACCAGTATATGAACCCCGAGATGTATGGTGGAGACTATTATTCAAACAATAGCTACCTGAATTATCCTACGCTAGTGGAGATGGGCGTGGAGGATGGATTACTCCTAATCTATATACAGGTAATGAACCTGTACGGTAGCCCTTACGGCAACATAACCTCGAGAGGAACAAACCTGCTGGCCGTGTTCATGAGGGTTGGAAACGAGCTATACGCTTTTGGGGAATATAGCAACATGCTACCGAATGGTCCTCTAAACCACACCTGGGCGGTGAACCCCCTCAACTTCTCCCAACCTGTTGTCACTAGGGAAGGATACGTGGTTGACGCTTTCCAGACGTTCATACCCCCCAATCTGACTTATTATGCTGGCGCACCCAACTCGGTGTACACCAGTGGAACAGGCCTCTATAGCTCAGACCAAACCTTTAATGAAACTGGCTTCTTCTATCCAGCCTCAGTGATATTAGGTACATATACTCATCCCCTCATGACGAGATACCTATATGTGATCAACATGTCTAAGCTACCCTTCAACAATCAGTCGTGTAAAACCGCCAAAATAATGTTCACATTATCCGTACTTAATCCATTGTACATCCCCAACTTCACACAGTATAACCTCATCGATAACTATCCCGGGCACAACATTGAAGGCCCACTCAACAATTCAGACTACATTAATATCACTTTTTAGGGACCAAAACCCCCATTTTTTGGGGTAACGCCAACTTTCCGAGGGCGTTTCTCTCTCCACCTACATCTTCGTCTCAAGTATCACTCATCTGGCGTAAGCACACTACCACAGTCTAAAACGCGTTGAAGGTTAACCCCAACCTAGACGTCGTGACAGTGTCCGGATTAGAGTATGGTGTTCGCGGCACCCAAGCTTGGAAAAGTGTTATCAGGATACCATCCGAGAATCGGACCTGTCCGGATAAGCCCAATTCTTGTCACCTCCACTCCGTGTACCACGCGACGAATAGCTCCAAGAAGTCCACGAGCGGCATGAACAACGTTTTCTTCGGATTGATGTTGTTGTAGAAAGTCCTCGTCCTATCCTTAAGGTACCCGAAGAAGCGCTCAACCAACAGAGCTTCGAAGCCCGAAGGTCTGGTGCACGTGGTTTTGGAAGCCAGCCCTCATGAATCACCGAGTCACGATACCACGGACCCCGGTCTGTGAGGATCACCGGGTTACCCACCAGTGAAGACACCTCTCCCTGAGTCTCCGAAGAGATCTGAGTGCGTTAGCCGTGGTCCTGGTGAGTGAGACAGCGAACCAGATGGGCTGCCTGGTCTCAGCGTCCACCCATGGTGGCCCAAACATAGATGGGTGTGCCGTTACACTTCAACACGGTCTCATCCACAGACGGCTATTATGGAGTACTCCTGTGGGTGTGGGTCGAAGTTGAGCCTACCACCAACCCACCAACCCACCTTCCTGACCCACTCGTGTATACTCGACTTGGAGGCTGGGGTGGGGTGGAGAGCTTCTCGAAGTACTCCGAGCTCTTCCCTGAAGAGGCTGAGCCCGTAGGAGTATAGTAGTACAGCCGCCATAACCTTGAGCCTGTGAGAACCACTTCTTGTTCCTCACAAAACCTTTAAATTCCTAAAGTACTCAAAGATGTCCACGGGTGGTGGGTCCCACATGTGTTCACCAATTCAACTGCGTGGAGCCCACCACGTTTAAGTCTTATCCGGACAGGTCCCGAGAATCTGCGAAGAATTTATATTTTATTGTTTGAGTTTTGTGTGATCCACTTGGAATTTATTATTTAGGTCCTAAGGGAAGTTTCACCTATGAGGCGGCTTTGAATTTAGGTTTGAATCTCGTTGAATCTAGGACTATAAGCGGTGTCTTCGAGGCTGTTGGCTCTGGAGTTGGGTGTCTAGGTGTTGTGCCGATTCAGAACAGTCTTGAGGGGCCGGTTAATGAAACGCTTGATAATCTTTTTAGTCGAAGAGATGTGTATGTGAATAGGGTTATTGAGCTAGGGATAAACCTTGTTTTGGCCTCGGTGAACGGTGACCGCGGTTTTAAGAGGGTTTACTCTCATCACCACGCCATCAGGGAGGTTCGGAGGGATGTGCTTAACTCTCTTGAAGCTGAAGTTATCCCCGTAGAGAGTACTTCCCATGCTGCGATGCTTGCTGCAAAGGATGAATCTGGTGCAGCTATTTGTTCGAGGGTGGCAGCGCAGCTCTATGGTTTGAAAATTATTGTTGATGGGTTACAGGAGGATAATAACCTCACGAAGTTCGGTGTTATCTCAAAGGAGCTCACACGGAGCGGTGATAGAACCATGCTTTTAGCCACGGTACCCCATAGACCCGGTGGCCTACTGAAGCTCTTGGAAGCCTTCTATGCTGAGGGCATCAACCTCACCATGATATACTCTAGGCCACTGCGTGGATTGGCGTGGCAATACTACTTTTTACTTGAATTTGAGGGTTGTTTGGATGAGCCGAACGTGGAGAGGTGTCTGGGGAACTTACCAGCCGTAAGCGAATCTGTGCGCATATGTGGAAGCTATCCGACCCAGCGTCTACCTTAGCTACAAGTAGTGTTTGGATGACCCATTTATTTTTGCTTGTAGCCGTGGTGTTTTTCAGCGTATTTGGGGGTTATATACCCGTTTAAGAGGTCCGATTGGATAAGTGTTTTATCCCTTAGGGTGGGGTCACCGTAGCCGCCGCCCCCAGCTGTTTGGATCTCGAGTATATCACCCCTATTGAGGGTTAGGGTAACCTTCACGTTCACGCTTCTTTTCTTCCCGTTTCTAATTATATACACTCTGGTGGGTGACCCCTCTTTTCCACCGTTAAGTCCCCATGCACCACGCTTTCCCCGCTCCGCGAGTATTGTAACAGTTAGTGTGCTTAGAGCTTGGAAGGCTCTTATTAAGCCGCATCCGCCCCTGAAAATCCCCGCCCCGCAGCTGTCCGGCCTTACCTCATATCTAATAAATAGGAGGGGTAGGTTTCTCTCGATTTCCTCTATTGGGGTGTTCATCGTGTTAGTCATGTTGGTGTGCACGGCATTAATACCATCTTGGGAGGGCCTGCCACCGGAGCCTACACCGTTGGTTTCGTAGTAGGCCCAACTCTTACCATCGAATACCCCACCCATCATCAGGTTGTTCATTGAGCCACCCGAAGCCGCTGGAACCCTACCCTCCATGGCGTGGCTGAAGGCTGCAAAGAGGAGGTCGGCGTTCCTCTGACTCGTCTCAACGTTGCCTCCAGCAACTGGAGCTGGATATACTGGGTTTAGTATTGAGCCTTGAGGTGCCTGGACTACTACTTTTGAAAATGTAGCGTGGTTCACTGGCACATCCTCTCCGAGTATCGACCTTAAAACAAAGTATGCTCCGGATAGTGTTACGCCGAACACCGCGTTCAATGGTATATCCACTTGTGGGTGTGTGTCTTGGTAGTCAATTTGAACACCGTCACCGCTAACTGTGAGCCTAACCCTGAGTGGTATATCCCAACCCTTCGGGTGCTCTAAGTAGTCAACTTCTTGGAAAACACCCTTCTTCAGGGTTTTCAATCTGGCGTCCACAATGTTTTTGGTGTACTCTAAGAATCCGTCAACTGCCTCACTGAACACTTCATATGAGTATTTGTTTATCAGCTCCAAGAGGCGTCTTTCCCCCACGAAGTTGGCTGCCGCCTGAGCTCTAAGGTCGCCCAGCCTCTCCCTAGGTGTCCTAGTATTCGAAGCGAAAATGCGTAGTGTGGGCTCGACGAAAGAGTTGGCCACCACTATGTGAGTAGGATTAACGATAACCCCCTCCTCGAAAAGACTTTTCGCATCCACGGATATGCTGCCAGGAACCTTCCCCCCAACATCGGAGTGATGGGCCTTGTTCGCGACGAACCCAACGAGTTTACCCGAATGGTAAACTGGTCTGATGAGTGTAACATCGTTGAGGTGTGTACCCGCAATGTATGGGTTGTTGCACACCACCATCACACCCTCATCTAGGTTGACATCCTCCTTAATGCAGGTCTCCACGATGTTTTTAAGCCCCCATTGAAGCGACCCTAGGTGCACTGGAATGTGTTCAGCTTGGGCGAGTAGCCTGCACTCCGCATCGAATATGGCCGCCGAGTGGTCCATCCGCTCCTTAATGTTCGGAGAATACGACGAGTTACGCAGAGCTATACCCATCTCTTCAGAGATGTTCTCGAGGCCACGCCTAACAATCTCCCATGTGACATTATAAGAGGCCAAACTCATATCGACCTCCTGAGTGTAAGCACACCGAAATCACCCACAGTGCATCTCCAACCCGGATTCACAACGGTTGTCGAGGTGTACTCCTCTATGATTACGGGTCCATCCACCTCGAAGCCCCCCCTCAAGTCCTCTCTCCTATAGATCCCTACGTTGAGGAAGCGTCCCCCAATCCATGCACGCCTATACTCCGCTGGCTCCACCCTCAACCTCTTATCCGCCCGGTGTCTAACCATGCCTGCCTTGGGTAGGGCTACTGTGGCCTTTATCCTGATCGAGACCACCTCCACTGTGTCAGGCGCAGAGTAGCCGTAAGCCTCTCTGTGGGCTCGCCCGAACTCCTCAACTAGATTGGGTGTATATGGGAGCGTCAACTCGTACGATTGGCCAGCGTATCTCGCATCCACATACTCGCTCAGCCTAAAATCTTTAAGCCCTTCACTGAGCAGTCTGCTCTCCACCTCTCCTCTAAAAGCCGCCAGCTTCGATTCAACCTCCTCAGGCGTGCACATAACTGTTTTTCCGAAATGACGAACAAAATCCGTGGTAAGCAAGCCGTAAGCAGAGAACACACCGGGATCTGGTGGCACAACTATCTGGGTTACACCCACCTCCTCAGCTAGGTCGCAGGCGTGCATCGGCCCTGCGCCTCCGAACGCTACAAGCGTAAAATCACGTGGATCACGCCCCCTGTCTACGCTCACAAGCTCTATCGCCCTACCCATATGGGTGTTTATTAGACGTAGAACGCTTATCGCCGTATCCTCGACACTTAGCCCCAAGCGCACGCCGATCTCCGCCAGAGCCTTCTCCGCGAGTTCTGGGTATAAGTGCATCTGAGAGTCAAGCAGACCCTTAGGGTTCAGTCTTCCAAGGAGTGTGTTTGCATCCGTCACAGTGGGTTCGACCCCACCCCTACCATAGGCGGCTGGTCCCGGTTCTGCTCCGGCGCTTCGTGGACCAACCCTGAGCCCACCGGCTTCGTCCACCCAAGCTATGGTGCCCCCACCAGCGCTCACCTCTACTAGATCTATAAAGGGGTATCTCACAGTGTAGCCACTACCTTTAATGGATCTACCACTGTGTGTCTTACCCGCGGCTTCAAATTCATACACAACTTGGGGCTGCCCTCCCAAAACAACTCCAGCCTTAGCTGTTGTGCCACCCATGTCAAATGTTATAACCTTATTCAAACCAATATTCCTAGCAAGATGCGCAGAAGCTAGGACTCCTGCAGCTGGACCCGACTCGATCATTGAGACAGGTCTCTTCGCGACTTCGTCGCTCCTAGCAGCACCCCCATCCGAGCACATTACATACAGCTCACCTTTGAAACCCTTCTCTTCCAGCATGATGCGTAAAGAGTTTATATACGATGATACAAGTGGGGCGAGGGAGGCGCTCACCACTGTGGTGATTGTGCGCTCATACTCCCTATAGTATGGGTCGACTTCGCTTGATAACGCCAATTCGCCGCGGAAACCAGCGTTTCGGAGTGCATCTGCTACACTTTTCTCGTGTTTCGGGTTTGCGTATGAGTGAAGAAACACTATTGCCACCGAGTCAAAATCCAAGCTCACTAGCTTCTCACAGAGTCGTTTTAACTCCTTGCCATCGAGGTCTATAACCACATCGCCTGTATGGGCTGTGCGGCATTTGAGCGTGTACCTGTTCACCCTGTCCACGAGGGGTCTCGGCTTCGTAAAGTAGGGATTGTACAGTTCGGGTCTTCTCTGTCTCCCGATCTCCAACACATCCCTAAAACCCTCATTTGTTACGAGCGCCACCCTCCCAAGACCTACACCCGTTAGAAGTGCGTTGGTGGCTATGGTGGTGGCGTGCACAATAATCCTGCATGAACCCAAATCAACATTCGAAGCCTCAATCGCTTCGATGATACCCTCCTCTGGCTTCTTGGAGTGGGTCGGGATTTTACGAATAGTTAGGGTCTGACTAGTATTGTCATAAACCACCAGATCAGTGAACGTACCCCCAACGTCAACCCCCAAATAGGAAACCATAGTCTGCCAAAAACTTCACTAGATATATCTTTTACTCGACTTCTAAAAAGTGTCTGGTTAAGTTGGGGATAACATGAAAACACAAGTTCCAAGCGTAATCGCCTATACCGACAACTTTTCTGAGACCAAGGTAAATAGGCACATCCGGGATACAATATCGCTTTAGAAATTCGCCCTCTACTATTACTTCTAACTATAATTATGCTTATGAATTCTGCTAAATCCGAACGGTTTAGTAGGTAAATTGGAAGATGATAGCCTGATTAGAACTGTTAGGGCTCGAGTACCATGATATGAGTCCATAATTTGGATTATAATAGAATGGATGCTAAAAATGATTAGAGGCGAGTTTGTGTGCCATTTAAACTATTGGTGACGCGTGCGGGCTCTACTCATTGGGACGCCGAATAGTCTCTTTAAACCTTTAGGGATACAGGTTGGGTTAGACAGGGGACGCCTGAGGCTTCCGCCCTCAATGGGTGTAGCCAATCTAAATATATCCACTTGTTTTTTCAAAAAAAGATAAATAACTATGGGTGTTTGTATTTTGTGAATCTTAACACGCACGTCGTGTTTGCACTAGGTATGGGGGTGCTCTTTTTCCATTCGCCTGCTGCTTGGATTCTCGTGGGTATTGGAGCTGCTCTACCCGACCTTGACAGGGAG
>Ga0080006_1143690_pt1 | contig 29140 bp, 25 predicted proteins | sample RS3BMetagenome_FD_69209 | JGI IMG/M metagenome (GOLD analysis project Ga0080006, IMG submission 69209) | Ferric oxide microbial mat and aquatic microbial communities from Rainbow Spring, Yellowstone National Park, USA - RS3B (SPADES... ...
GACTGATGAATCCGTTAAAAAGCTTTTCGAGGCACAAGCCCGGACTGATGAATCCGTTAAAAAGCTTGCAGAGGCACAGATGCGTACTGATGAGTCTGTTAAGAATCTTGCGATACAGGTCGGTAAGCTCTCAGAGGTAGTGGGTGGAACAGTAGAAACTGATGCCCAACAAGTTATAGATTATTTAATTGAAAAAGAGGGACTAGAAGTTATCGTTGAGCCAAGTCCAATAGTCTTTAATGGAGAAATAGACGTGTATGCAGTTGCCAAAGATAGCTCTGGAGTCGAAATAGGCTTTCTGTGCGAAGCTAAAACTAGGCTAAGAGTTGACGATGTAGTACGATTTAAGGCTGCTGCAAATAGTTTAGCTGATAAAGCAAAACTTCCTAAAGTACGGCGCTATTATCTTTACGGTCTTGTGGTATATCCTGGAGTAACTGAAAAAGCAAAAACTCTAGGATTTGGAGTGATTTCTCCTCGAGGCGAATTGGTAAAGCCATGCCAGTAAATAAATTACATTATCTCGGCAAATATTTCGGTGACAATATAAAAACACAGGATCAAATCGGTTCCGGTTCGATTTTTTTATATTAAAAAAGATCGCATTTAAACAATTAATAATCCACATATGTTTCGTGATCTAACTTAACCCGATTTTTCTTCAAGATTTTTATAGCTCAAAGAAAAATATCTCTCCCGTTGTGCTTGCATTGCAATTCAGTTCTAGTCAGACTGCCTGATGTAATTGGGTTAGTGGGGAAAATGCTAAATTTTTAGCCCGCCTTTCAGACATTGAACTATACCTAATAAAACAGCGCTCTAAACCCCACCTCTACAAGGCGTTTTTGGCTGCGCACTTACCTGGTTGTCATGCATGCCTTTAGTAATTCCAATATCACAGCAAGGTATCTTAACTTCTAAAAGCCAATTACATGCCCTCTTTGAAATCATTGACTTAGCTACCGCAAAGCCGTTCTAAATTTCCAGAACTTTACTCTTGCTCCTTCATAGTTTCACCAGCAAAATCATATAAGGCCCTTGATTAAAAATGACGGCGTCCTCTAGAGAAAGCCCAAATTAAGATAGTGCTATAGATGCGCATAATCTCACATCTAGAACGCCAAATTTTTCACACATGGGTTCTAATATTAAAAGATCTTTACCAGATTAGGAAGCCGACTTAAAATCAGCAAATCTTAAATTAGACATAATTTCATTTGTTTAGTCAGATTAGTCAACAATTAACAGCACTTGACAACCTAACTAGTAAATCAAATATACGAAGTGATCCTGTGGACCGACTAATTTATACTTAATTTTAATAAAGCCTCTAATCATTTCTTGTTAATATAAAAAACATCTAATTGAATCTATTTTTTGACTTATAAATCATTATTTAATATTCTCTCAACCGCCGACTTAATTCTATAAAGATCAGAAGAGGAAAGATTCTGATTAATTGGCAAACATATAGTTGTTTCTCTAATGCGCTTTGAATTTTGTACCTCATTGGCATCTAATAAAGGGTGAGCAACAGGCCAAAGTCTCATGGCTATAATACCTTCGGCATGCAATTTATCTACTACACTCGGAGCATTTGGATGTTGAATTGGAAAGGCAAATGGTACAAGGTCTTCTGGCAACTTCCTAAAAGGCGGCGGTACTAAATCAAAAAAATATGACAATAAAGTTAAATAATTTCGCCTTCTAGATTCAAAAACTGATAGCCTATCAAGTATTCTTACTAATTTTATTGCCCAAGAAGGAGGAGTGCTATAAGGATCTCCTAATTCAAAGTTGAGATTAATATTTTGTATAAAATCTGTTCTTGTTTCTTTTTGTAACTCGAAGGAAATATTGTGATCTTCATGGATAGATCTTTTATTTAGGAACGGTCTTTGGTTTTTCAAACCTAATAAGTAAGTACTGATCAGGCGTTTGGCAAACAATATGCTTTGCCCAGAATTATTAACTCCAGCCTTTTGCATATTTATAAGTAAGCTGACGGGTGGCAATCCGAAAAATTTGTACGGGCAAAAAATCGATATATCACCTAGGAAACCTACAGGAGATGAGGGACTTGGCCAACAATGAGCACAATCCTCAATTAAGAATATTTTCTTTTCATTGCACCATTCTCGCCAAAAATTAACTGCAATTGGAAAGCCCAGGTAGTGGATTAATAAAGGCAGTGAGTTCGTGGACTAATTAATTTATCAAGCTCATCTTTATCCGGTATCCAGTCATTATTAAGCTCATAAAATACACATTTTGCCCCAGTACGCCTCAAAGACTCTATAACTGATCCACAATGAAGCGATGGTACTAATACTTCATCACTTTCTTTTAAATCCAATGCCCTAGCGCCTACAAATAACGCGTGGCGTCCTCGTTAAAACAAAGAATAAGGCGCTGAGTATAGTTTTAGCGCATATCCTTTATTGCCAACAGAAAATAAATTAGAAACTTTCAAAGGGGGCTGGATTGTCAAAGTAGGATAAACATTTGGCATCATTTATATTTCAAACGAAAGCAAAACATTTAGTTTTAATCTTACCGCAAATTTGATTTTTGAATGCTACATCTACTCCTAAAACCGTATATGCTTATATAGTACTTTAGCTCGTGTAATGTTTTAAATTGTTGCTCAAATTTAACTGGTGCCATATTATCAATTAAGGTGTGAATCCTTTTTTGTTCTATCAAATGATTTATCAAGTATTGATGCTTTTACTTGGTCTACAGACTTAAAAATTCCCTCTATAAATTGATTATAGATAAGTGGGAACCATAAGTTTTTAAGCTATTGCATTATTAAAACAGTTACCCACAGTTCCCATAGATTAAAGCATATATTGCCTTTTTATAGGGATCTTTGGCTCATTAAAGCTTTCCTTGTGATCCCCAATTAGTATAAAAAACTATACTGCTTTTTGTACTATTTAGAATGCAATCTTGTTAGTAATTGCTACGTTTAGCTTAGTCACAACTAAATATGGTTCAACACTTTGTGTTGAACCATTAGAAATTTTGTCCTAACATACTTTAGTGTCATTTCCTTCTAAAATTAGAAGCATAAAAGAACTCTGGAATCTCTCCCAGGAGAAAAGCCTGATATCTCGCTTGGTTTTTGTAGCTCGATCTACATTCAAACGCTATAGCGAGTTAAAAAAAGATAAGGCCTTAGGAATCGAAACAGCGCATCTTGGACCACAGGACAATAGCCTTCTTGATTTGAACCCCAATCGGTCATTACTGGCTGGATATATCCCTACGGATTGGTCACTTGCATGCGAATTACTAAACAAGATTTCTGTCAGCAATAATGATGTCTTTATCGATTATGGCTCTGGAAAGGGAAGAGTATTAATGGTTGCAGCAAAGTTTCCATTTAGAAGATTAATTGGTATCGAATTAAACAGCGATCTTCACAAAATTGCTTGTGATAATATTGCAAAATTCGCTGATATTGATTATTCGAAAATTGAACTATTAAATATTGATGCAACGCAATTTCATCTACCAGAGGATGTCAGTGTCATTTTTATGTACAACCCATTTAAAGGATCAGTTTTTGATCGGGTTTTATCTGACATAAATTTATCATTAGCTAAAAATCCAAGACGCATTACTTTTATATATGTCAATCCAGTAATGCATGCAACACTGATCGAAAACGGATTTGAACTACAAATTGACCGGCAGGATGGACAAAAGCCTCACTGGTCAATTTATACAAAAAGCCATTATTAATAAGATTGAAAATGACTTTAGGGATTTAATTTGCATATAGCTAATTGTTTAACTAAGTAAGTTTTAAGCATTACTTAGCTAAAATTACTTTAAGCCAGCCTTTAAAATATCGCTACGACCCGGTTCTTTTTGGTCAACTAGTTTCTTTAAATGATTCTAAAGTAAAAAATGAATTATTTGTCGAGCCCAGGATCACCACACAAACTAATATGATTGTGCTCATCGGCAAATTACCAACATTTAACTTAAAGTAAGTGTCATAGGATTATATAGGATCACCTGTAGTATAAAATTAAATTGCTGTCAGCGTGTCTAACATCTATATTTTATGCAATAAATCTCGTTTGGACGCTGATTTCAAATATTGATTCAACTTAGAATTAAGAATCTAAGAAGCCCTTAAGCTATTTAAAATTAAATGGTTAGTTAATCAACAAGAGCACAGTAAATTTTAATTATTTCTGCTGCCGGCATTATTTTTTCTGGCTCAGCGGAACACTACCAGCATACATTGCCATGGCCTCGATATTTCCTTGCATGTCATCACAAGGAGGCAACGGCGTTTTTACAATTATATCTAGATCTTCATCTGAGCTTTTAAAAGTTGCCACTATGTCGCCCTCAAATGCTGCTAGAGCATCAACGCATGACTTTAGCACTCGGTGAGGCGCATCCCAGCCTAAATTAAAAACGTTACATAGTAAAGTCTCTCGCGGTCCAGTTTTTAGAAGGGCATTTTTATACAACATGTGGGCATTTGATTCTCTGCTTGCAACAAAGGCACTGCCAAGCCTCACTGCACTTATTCCCATATCCAAATACTTCTTTACATCTTCTGGGCCAGAAATCGATCCTGCAATTATAAGTGGCAATTTTGTAAATTCGAGAGCAATCTCAGCAAACTGTCGTGCTTTAATTTCACCTTGGACGTGTCCTCCGGCTTCGCTTCCTTGAGTAACGATAAAATCAACCCCTGAGTCTAAAGCCTTTATTAATTCTTCAAGGCTTCCAACCTGCCAGCCAGCCATGGCATCGCCTGAATGAACAAGCTCGACCAAATTTGAATCCGGATCTCCGTAAAAAAATTCAACAAATTTGACCTTTTTGCAATTTCTTTAACCATATGTCTTTCGAACAAAAATGGCATTAAAAAGTTAATGCCAATCTTTTTTTCAAGCTCTTTCGGAAAATTGCTAATTAAATACTCTAAGTTAGGATAATGCAGGGGGGAATACCCTAATGTGCCCAGGGCTCCAGCTAAATAGACGGACTTTGCCAAAGGGAACCTTGCAACTTCTCCCATTCCTGCTTGTTGAATAGGATACTTAGACTCAAAAATATTCAAGAATTTCTCATAGTTCTTCAACTTAAATGCACCTTCTATTTATAAAACAAATTCATCCAACACCAAAAACTACTCTATAATCTGATATTACAGCTAATATTTTACTTGCTTAGTCTTTGGCTTAATAAACTCCAGCTTCGACAAAAACGTGTGTTACAGGTCTTATGAGACTGTAACAACCACAATCTATGAATCATAAATTGTGAATTTAAAATCATTTACTTATTCAATTTTGCGTTCAAAGGATAACTGCTCGACCTAAGTGCATCATGACTGGCCTTTAAGTTTCTCACTACTGGGAATTTCATTATGCGCTATATTAAGTTGGGAATTCTACTAATATAATTGGGACAAGCTAGCATTTAGGATAACGATAATATCTAACAAGTAAACAAAGCTTACAATAGCATCAAAGGCAGTTAAACACTTAAGTACAATAAAACCCTCTACTAGAGCCTGTAAAATTAACGACCTTAGTATTTGAGACTTCCATGTTAATATCTCCTATTTCACCAGCTAATAGCCTTCTAAATTCTTCTCTGCAAAGCAGACTTTCAATTTTCCTTCTAGTTCCAAATACTCAGTTTTGAATCTCCCCAAGGTTTAGTCCAACCATAAAGGCTCTTTTTAAGTACCCTGGGGCTTTCTATCTTTATATATCTATCATTGAGCTAGCTAGGCTTAACTGAAAATATCCAGTAACTACATACTGACAATCAGGAAAGATAACTTAGCATCGTGCCACTTAAGCTTAAAAGTGAATTTCATTAAGAGAGTGTCTATTTATCGACTTTCTAGGCTTTTTTAATCCATCTCAAGAGAGAAACAAATTGAAGGGCAAACATCAATTCAAAAAAGCCCTGATGAATCTAAAAAACCTAAAGTTACAGATTAAGAATTCCTTTAAAATGATTGCACAACAAAAACAGAGCAATAAGAGGTGCTAGGGTTTCTAGCAATTGATCTACTATAAAAACCTAGTGTCTAAAATCTAGGAATGCTGGTTAATGTGAGCCTTGTCTACAGCTCTTACAAATCCCCACCAGAGAAAAATGTTTAGCTTCTAATTGGAAACCATATTTTTCCTCTATAGCTTTTGCGGCATCATCTAATAACTCATGGGGTATCTCAATAACCAGGCCACATAAAGAACACAACAAATGTCGATGATTTTCAAAAGCCAAATGATACACCGCAGATCCATGGCCTAAGTGAACATGTTCAATAATTCCTTGCTGCTCAAGAACATCAAGTGTGCGATATACGGTTGACAGATGAACCGACGGCATTATCTCAATTATCCTATTAGCTATTTCCTCAGCACTTAAATGGCTTTTTTTTGCACTTAATATTTCAATAATAGCTATCCTTGCCGGAGTGATCTTCAGTTTCCTAGAACGCAAAATGTCTACTGGATTTTGATCAAATATATTACCTACTAATTTTTTTGATTTAAGAAAGTTCATATTTATACCCTATGCCTCTAATCGTAATGATTTTATGAGAAGCTGTTGATGAATCCTTTAGTTTTTCTCGTAATCTCTTTATGTGTACGTCTAATGTTTTTGTGTCTCCAACAAAATCTGAACCCCAGACAGTATCTATAAGGTATTCACGTGTAACGACCTTACCTGCAGATTTTAATAAGGCATGCAATATATCAAATTCTTTTAAAGTAAGTTTGACCACTTCCCCGTTTAAAGTAACTTCTCTTTTTGAGGGGTCTAATTTGACCTCTCCAATTTCTATCACTTTGTCTGATGACTCTTCTGAAAAAAGCTGCCTTCTGCGCAAAACTGCTCGTATACGAGCTACTAATTCTTTTAATCTATATGGCTTTATTACATAATCATCTGCGCCAAGTTCAAGCCCGACCACTGCATCTGTTTCACTCGATCGAGCACTTACAATTATGATGGGGACGTTTGATTTCATCCTAATAGTTTTGCATACATCAAGCCCATTAATTTTTGGAAGCATAATGTCAAGTAAAATAATATCCGGATCAAAGTCATCCACAGCTTTTAATGCTGCTTTCCCGTCTTTTGCAAAACTTACGGTAAAACCTTCTTTTTTTAAGGCCAAAGATAACGCATCTACAAAAGAATCCTCATCTTCAGCGATTAAGACCCTAATATTTTCAATAAGTGACGTCATTATCTTTATTAACAAGCATATTGCCCTTAAAAACAGGAAATGTAATTGTAAAGCAAGAGCCTTCTCCTTCGCGGGAAGATACAGAAACCTGTCCCGAATGATTCTGGACCACGTGCTTTACAATTGCAAGGCCAAGGCCTGTTCCGCCTGACTCCCTAGAACGACCAGGATCTACCCTGTAAAAACGCTCAAATATCCTGCTTAAATCCTTTGCAGGAATACCAATTCCTTTATCTGACACATTAATAACAATCTTGTCATCATGAAGTTCAGTGTAAAATCGGACTTCCTTACCTGATTCTGAATACTTAATAGCGTTGTCTAATAAATTATAGAAAACTGATACCAAATCTCGTCTGTTACCCATTACTTTTATTTCGCCTGGCTCTTCAAAGCTTAGCTTGACATCTTTTTTTTCTGCCAAATACCGAACTCTTTCAACAGCTTCAGCCATTACTAATGACAGATCAACTGGCTCAAATAATGCAGTGCCCCCCACTTCGATTCGAGAAAGGTCAAGCAAGTCATCAATTATTTTGCCTGCCCTAAAAGCTTCTGTCTGAATCCTTGCAACCAGAGGCTTTATTAATTCAATATCGTTTTCTTGTGATATCGTTTCTGCAAGAATACCCAACGCAGCCATGGGAGTTTTAAGTTCATGACTTACATTAGCCACAAAATCTCTTCTAACTTCTTCTAATAACTTTTTCTCAGTAATGTCTTCTATGTAAATTAATGATCCAATGAGGCGGCTGGCATTTATTATTCTAAAAAGCCTTGCCTCAAAAATTTTCTTTGGCGGTCCAAAAGCTTCAAAGAGCTCGCTATTTTCAAACCTTTCAAGTTTAATCTCATTTATTAGCTTGCCGACAAAAGCTTCAATTGCCAAATCTTTCGTAATTTCTACAACCGCTGCATTTCTAAATACTTCATCTAACCTTTCATCTAAAATGATTATGCCAGCTGGTAAACAATCGAATGCTTTTCTTAAGCGTAACGAATCAGCACTAGAATCTGCTATTAGGATCGACACTTTGTCAACAGCTGATTCAAGTTCAGCCAAGCTAATCTCAATGTTCTTAGATTCTTTGTCGCTTTGAAAACCCAATCTTGAGGAAATTGAAACAATGCGCTGGTTAAGTGTTCGTCTTCTAAATTTGCTATAGATAAACACAATAATTGTTTCAACAAAAACAGAACTTGCTACTGCAATAATTACGTACTGTAAAGACTTCATCTATTACCATTTTTGTAGCATTTTCACACAATTACCATGAACTACTGATAATTTCACTGAGAGCTTTCTTGCAAACTTTCTTAAAAAGAGGGTAGGAGGTGAAAATTAAGTGTTAATTCGGTTTTTACTAGGTGTAAGTGTAAATCCAAATATGGCGGCCCTCCCCGGGGGCCAGGAGTTGCAAAATTTAATAAACGGACTCTCAGCTTGGGCATTGTTGATTGCTCTGGGAGCCCTTATTGTTGGTGCAGTTGCCTGGGCAGTCGGTGCACATTCTCAGAATTACCATCAGGCAGCACTGGGCAAAAAAGCTGTTTTAGTATCAGCACTATCAGCATTAATCATTGGGGCAGCACCTGACATAATTAACTTTTTCTATTCTGCCGGACAGACCATTCACTGATGCTTGCAAGTAACATGTTAGGGCCAGTTGGTCAAAAACTTATAGACTTCAGTGCTTCTTCTTTCTTTTCAGCCCTTTCTTCCTGGATGGCCCAAGGAGCAGCCTGGATTCTTACCGAAATTGGATCATTACTTAGTAAGACGTCTAGCACATCTTTAGCAGAACCTTATGTAAAACATCAGCTGTCAGTAATGGGAGTTGTTGCCTTTTCTCTTAGTCTTCCTCTTACATTATTAGCAATCATTAAATCAACAATAACCCATGATTTTTCAAGCTTGGTCAAATTGTTAGCCATTAAAATACCAATTGCTTTCTGTTTAACTTCAGTTATTGTTGGCGCTATTGAAATTATTGAAAAAATTACTGATTCTTTATGTAACTTTATCTTAGCTCAATCAGGTTCATCAACAACTGTTTTACTAACAAAGATGGCTCGTTTCAGTATTGTCTTATCCTCTAGTCAAATACCTGGTTTAATTCAATTTTTTATATGTTTGTTTATAGTTATTAGTGGCTTTACCTTATGGTTTGAGTTAGTATTGCGCTCAGCAGCAATTACAATTTCAATTGTATTTTTACCGTTGGCGCTAGTCGGTATCTTGTTTTCATTAACTTCACACTGGATTAAAAAGTTATCCGAGATTCTTTTAACATTAATTTTGTCAAAACTAGTAATAGTAACGGTATTAACCCTTGCTTTATCAGAACTAAGTTATTCAACACAACATTTAACAATTGCCGACTTTTTTACGGGACTTTGCACTTTAATTCTTGCATGTTTAGCCCCGTTTGCGCTTTTAAAAATAGTAGCCTTAACAGACCCATATTTAGTTGCAAGCGTTGAAACCGCTGGTTTAGCGTTAAAACAGAAAGCAACATCATTTGCACGCTTGACGACAAACCTTGCATCTCAAGGCATTTCAACTGATTATCCAAACATGCCAACTTCTGATACAAACCTACAGCAAGCTCACTTAAACAGCGCTGTTCCAACTTATGAAGAAGTCTTGGCTCATTTTAACCAGATTGGATCAAATACTTCTAAGACTTACAAAAAACAATACAGCTTTGACATTGAACCAGAATCTCACTCCAAATGAAACCTAAAACTACCCAAGATAACCATTTTAGTTTTACCATGCCAGCTCGTTTTGGTGGGTTAATGAATTTATCTAGGCTCCAATCGATTGGATTAATTGCTGGTTTTTTAATAACAGTTTTATCTTTATTTGCTAGTTCTTGGCCTATAAATATTGTCGTAGCTACTTTATCTGCGAGCACAACTCTTGTTTTGTGTTATGTCAACTACGGTGACAATCCCTTAATTTATTACCTTTTAGATCTTTTTCAATATTTTTATTGCAACCTGATTACCTTAAAACAACAATCATATCTTTTGCCACAAGTGCATTTAAAAAACCAATTGAGTTTTTCACAAATCCAAATCCAAGCCATTGGAAACCAAAACATTGGAATAATTAAAGACATTGGATCAAACAAATTTGCAACAGTATTTAAAATTGCCTCTGATTCGATACTGCTTTGTTCAAAGGATGAAAAACTTTATGTATCTGAATCCTTTAGCAAATTTTTGTCAGCATTATCACATGATTTAGATATAAAATTGATCAAGCTTGTTCAAAGCGCTTGCACAATCAATCTAGAAACGCTAGAAGATGATTTTTCATTTAGTCATAATAATTTATCTAATAACAACAAAGTAAGATGTGGCGAGTTAATTAAAATAGTGTGTGAAAAATCAAAAAGTCATAGCTGTCATTTAATTATTGTTGCCTCATTGCCTAAAAAAACCGCCTCATCACAAGACTGTGATAGCTATATTCTTGAAAAAATTCATCAAATTTATAATCTAGTCAAGACAGTAGGAACACCTCAGTCATTACACGGAATTTTATCAGTTAACCAACTCAATATTTTTATTAGACGCAGCTGGGATCCAACTTCGACACAGGTCAGCCAATATTGCTGGCCAACTGCAATTAAACAAAGCTGGGATCATCTTAAGCTTGGCGATATTTACAGCACCTTTTTTTGGATCTCCCACTGGCCCACAACGACTGTGAGCGGAGAATTTTTAGCACCACTTATGTTAAATGCTCCTATCGGGATAAAGCTTTGGACCTATTTTGAGCCCGTTGAGTCACTGAGAGCCCTAAAACAAAGTGAAAGGCATAAGACAGAACTACTTTCCTCGATTGCACTCAAAGAACAAATTGGAATACAAGCTAAAGCATTAGAAAAAAAACACTTAGAACATATAAATAATCGTCAAAACGAGTTATTACAGGGTCACGCCGAATTAAAAATTCATGGAATTATAGAGATATCGGCAAACTCTCTAGAATCATTAGAGGCCTCAGTTAACATAATCAAGCGCTTAAGCTCACAATGCTATTTAGATTTGCGACGTCTTAACGGAAGACATTTACAGGCATATAAAACACTATATGGATCTTTAAGAGGCATTTTGTAATGTCTTTAAGACTAACACCTCATATCATTACTACAAAGACAGCTGCTTGTTTAAATCCGTTCATGGTAAATACAAAGGATCCTCAGCCAGGATTACTCTTGGGACAAAATCTACACGGTGGACTTTATAAATTTGATCCTTTTAAGCTTTATCTAGCAAATCAAATTACATCGCCTAATGCCGTAATTATTGGCCAAATAGGAAGAGGTAAATCTGCCATCATTAAAACACTTATTCTGCGAATGAAACCAAATAGTTATCAAGTCTTAATTGTTGATCCAAAAGGAGAATATAGCTCATTACAAGCCGCCATGGATGCAACCGTTATTGCCCTTAAACCGAACGGCAGACACCAAATTAATCCGCTTGGCCAGGCTTCACTTTGGCAAGATGTATCACATCGCAATACTGTTTATGACCTAGTTCACGCAATTTTGCAAACTTGTCTTAAGCGTGAACTAACTCCGATAGAAAGAAGCATTGTGCAAACAATTTTAAGGCTCCTTGACGACTATCATAACTTAAGCACTAAAGAACCAACACTAAAAGACTTGATTAACTTTTTATTTTCCCCTAGTGATGAGGTACTTAGCTTGCTGAAATTAAGCGCCCACCAGTTTAAGGAGTGCTCGAGGGAACTTTGTTATGAGCTAAGGCGTTTAATTGATGGAGACCTAAAGGGAATGTTTGATGCCACAACTGTTAACAAAGTAGATCTTATGAAAAACGTAATCATTATCGATCTTTCTAACATTTATAGCAGCGAATACCTTGGACTCGTAATGGCATGCGTTAGTACATGGATGCAATCAATTTTATCAAGTTCATTAATTTATAAAAAAACATTTATATTTTATGATGAAGCGTGGGCGCTTTTAACCAGCCCTTCAATTGTTAGCTTTTTAAAAACTTCATTTAAGTTAGCACGAGCAAAAGGAATATCTAATTTTGCAGTTATCCATCGAATTTCTGATCTACTGAATGAAAATAATCAAATAACATTAGGGCTCCTTAAAGACTCAGAGATCAAGATCCTTTTGCGCCAAGATCCAGGTGAAATTGAGCCTTTAATCAAATATCTTGGATTAAACGAGGCTGAAGCACAAATTCTTCCCATGCTTCCAAAGGGGGTCGCCCTAATTAAACTACCTAATCACACTGATTTAGTAGGCATTAAACTCACTGAATTAGAACAACAAATTTGTGATTCAGATAAGTACATGAGATTAAGTGAAAACTAAATCGTTGTTTAACTCAAAGATCACTTTCGTCTTAATTTGTACTGCTTTATTAGCATCGTATTTTTCAGTTGGACTAGCTGAAATTTTAGCTGGTCAACTATTTTTTATTTCTCCATTTAAATCAATATCTTGCTTTCTTTGGCTAATTACAGACTCCTCAAAATTTATTATTTTTAGCAATTTAAGGCATTATCTTTACTTTGCTCGAATTACTTTTTTTATAATTTTTTTTGGACAACTAGCTTTACTCTGGTTCACATATGATTTCATTACCCATCGGCGTAAAACCTCAATCTTTATGACACCAAAGCAACTTACTAATCATACCGATCTAAACATTAACAAAAGAGAAATAAAGCCTTTATTGGTCAAGGAATTTACTACAAACAGGTTAACAGTCGGACGTTTTTCAAAACGTTATTTATTAGCAACTGAAGACAATCATTCTTTATTAGTTATCGGACCAACGCAATCAGGAAAAACTTCTGGATTTGTCATCCCGGTAATAAACGAATGGGATGGACCTGTAATTGTTACAAGTGTAAAAACTGATGTTTTTGAACACAGTGCATCAACAAGATCAAAAAAGGGACCTATATTTTTGTTTGATTTTGATAATCAAATAAATGGGCCAAAAAGCACCTGGAACTTTCTCAAACAGTGTAGCAACTGGCAAAACTCTGTGATTGCCTCCCGAGATTTTTGTAATACTGGGGCCGATCTTTACTGGAGTACAAATAACGATTCGAGATTTTGGTATCAAGCAGCAGCAAAGATACTAGCACCAATACTTTATGCAGGCTCTTTGATAAATGCACAGCCTTCAGATCTCTTAAGCTGGATTAACCGTGCTGAGTTTTCCCAGGTAGCTGAGACCCTACAACAATACGGAAATACTCAAGCTCTGGAGTCCCTTGTAACACTTTTATCAAAAGATGAAAAACTACAGTCTTCGATTTTAATGACCCTGGAGAGTTCAACCGAATTTTTTAATGATATTCCAGATCCTGCTAACCACAGAGAGCTATCTTTAAATGATTTCCTTAATTGTGGTACAATTTATATTACAACGAGCGTCTGGTCTCAAAAGCGATATCAAGCTTATTTCTCTCTGTTAATAAATCATATAATCGAGTTTTGTTATAACCAATATAGCCTAACAAACAAGCCACTTTATCCATCAGTACTTGTTGTTCTAGATGAAGCCGCTAACATCGCTCCGCTGCCAAATTTAGCTAATATCGCATCTACAGCAAGAGCATTTGGAGTTCAACTTGTTTCAATTTGGCATGACTTATCTCAACTGCAATCAATTTATAAAGAAAAGTTTTCAACTGTTTTTAATAACCACCGCGCAAAAGTACTTCTTAGCGGATGTTCTGACCCTCTGACAATAGAAACATTCTCCAAACTTTTAGGACCAAAAGAATCTGTTTTAACAAGCAAAACAACAAGTAAAGACGGTCAATTCAGCATAACTGACTCAGAAACTAAAGCCGAAACAATAAGGTCGGAGCTACGTCAAATAAAACCATATCATGGGATTTTATTATATGGTCATTACCCAGCGGTAAGCTTTCAGTTAAGAAGTACAAGTTAAATATTTTCTAATTTTAAGTAAACTAAAGAGTTTAATCCGTCTTAAGTAAATCGTTACTGATAAACTATAGTCGTGAGTAATACCACAGAGAAAAAACGTCCCTTGTTAACAGTGGAAAAAAAGGTTTTAGAGCTTTTGGCTCTCGTTACTGATGGCATAACAGGAGCAACTGAGGCTCTTTTATCTGGGGATAAAAATCAAGTTAAAGAGTTGGTATCTCGGGAAAAAATGATTGATGAGCTTTATTCAGAAGTTGAGCAGCTAATACTTCATAGAATTTCTACGCTAGATTTACCAAGCAGAAGGCTACATGAACTAATCACAATATTAAGGATGCTCCCAGAAATTGAAAGGTCAGGTGACCTAGCAGAGCATATCGCGTGGCGTGCATCTAGAAGAATAGGTTTAGAGGTTAGTCCAAGAGCTCGAGGAATCATTCAAAGAATGTGTGAAATACTATTTAAAATGTGGACATCGTTATCTGAAGCTTTTGAACTTTATGACGCTAAGATTTCCACAGCTCTTGATGAATTAGATGATGAACTAGATGAATTACATGTTAGTTTAACTGCTGAGATTGTTTCTGCTAACCTTGCGATACCGATAGCAATTGAAGTTGCAATGGTCGGGAGATTCTATGAAAGATTAGGAGATCATTGTGTTAATCTAGCCAAACGTGTTACATACCTTGCTAGTAATCAGCCAGAAATTTTCCAATAAAAAACTCCTTGAGACCAGGTTGGTTTTTTCCTAAATACATTAACTAAATATTTAACTTCGAGTTTCTCATTCTTAGAAGGTCCAACAACAACTAAGGCAATCCCATTGTCTTTTAAGAACCTTAAATATGAATGACTAGCTAAAATTGGATTAACAGGGTCTCCTACAACAGGTGGGTGACCACCGGTTAAAATTTGTTCAGTTGCTAGTATTAATCCAGTTGGAGGCCAACCACCAACAGGCTCAAGCTTGCCATTTTTATCTGGAACTAAAGCATAACCGCCCATCATTTTAAATCTCATATTTGAATCTGCTTGCCATAACATTGGCGCAATATTACTTTTGCCGTCTCTTGCATAAGGTATTATGAAAATCACCTCACCAGGCTTCACTAAGTTAAAAACGTTGTTGTAAAAAAATGTTGGTTGAGGCAACTGAAAGCTAAAGTACGGAAAGACAGGAATCATTCCAACTACTGCTAAGGTCAAGGGTGCAAGATAAAGACCTTTTTTAAAAGCTCCAGATATGTTATTAATTGTACTTAAAGAAATTCCAACTGCTAGAAGGCCAAAGAACAAAACATATAGTGTCAATCTACTTGGGAGCATTGATTTAAATGGCTCATATTTACCTATAAAATCCCAGGGTAAAATAATTAATGATTTCTTAAATAAAATAAGCTTAGGACCCGCTGATAAAACCAAAGAAATAAAAGATAACACAACGAAATAAGTAACCAAACGATTGCGCTTAAAGAAGAATAATGTAATTATTAAAGCAATTACAAAAAAACCCCCAACAGAGCTGCCTAATTCCACTTTATTAAATGCAAATCTTAAAAAAGTAAAACCAAGATGACCCAAAAGAGTATACCTGCCTGGAACAAACAAAGCGCCTGAGTCTACGCCTCTAACTAAATGAAGTGGAGGTATTAGGCGCAATTTTCCGTAAAGCTGAACATAAAGCGGATAAAAACAAAGGATTATAAATGTTAATGAGCTTACGCTAGATAACTTTAAAAGAAGCGTGATCCTTTTTCTTGTTAAATATTTGAAAAAAAATACAGCATATAAAAACACACTTAGTACAGCAAAAATCGCCATACTAACTAGCAACTCAACTCCATTTAAATACTGATAAGAAACTAACAACCCTAAAAGGATTGCCTTGCTAAACCATTTTGTAACATCGCCGAATAATACCTGGTACAAAATGTAAAACACCAATGGCAAACTCCATGCTGTTGCTAAATTAGCATGCCCTTCAAATTGTTGTGCAAAATATGGAGAAAGCCCCCACCACAAGCCCAAAAAACAAGATAAGTAAAGCTTATTTGTAAATTTTAAAATGAGAAAAAAAAAGCTAAAACAATTCAAAACTGATGCAAAAAAAATTGAGATGTTATAAGTAGTTATAGGATGCAAGATTTCCTCAAGCGGGAAGCTAAATATTGCAGTCCCTAATGCCCATGTTTGCCACATTCCATTAACACCCTTTGGCCAATTAATCCAATTACTATAAAGAGGATTAATGTGATTTATAAAGCTATAGGCAACCCATTTTTGTCCCCACAAAAATTGAATAGCATCACATCCAGAACTAGGGCATATGCCAATTATTGAACCTCTGTGAAATAACGCATTATAAAACCAGAGTAAATTAATTAAGCAATAAAATATAAAAACCAAAAGGTAAGCCCATTTGGAGTATTTATATTTGGATCTAGAAAAGTATTTAGTCACCACGTCTCGTAATGAAGGACTGATTCAAGAGGCAACCTTGATCTCCATTGAGCCCTTTCTAAATCTGGAATTTCTTCAAAATGAGTTACTGGACCTATACAAAGCCATGCCACGGGTTTCACTCTATCTGGTAAGTTAAGCAATTTAGATAAAAATTCTTCGCGGTAAAATGAAACCCACCCAACTCCCAAGCCTTCATAAGTTGCAGCTAACCAAAGGTTTTCAATAGCTAAACAGACTGAATAAAGCCCTGCCTCATTAATAGTATTTCTTCCTAAAACATTTGGTGCTCCCCGCAAATGATCATAAGTTATTACTAAGCCAAGGGATGAATCAAGCACACCTTCAATCTTTAAATTTTTAAATATCTTTTTTTTATCTTCTGATAAGAGATCTTCAAAGCGTTGACGCTCCTTTTGCACATGCTCATAAAACTGCTTTCTAATTTTTAAGTCTTTTACAATAATAAAGTCCCACGGCTGAGAAAGCCCCACACTTGGAGCACTATGAGCAGCTTTTAAAATTCTTAAAAGCGTATTTTCATCAACTTGGTGCCCAGTAAATTGTGCTCTTACATCCCTGCGCTTAAAAAGCACATCGTAGAAACAGTCCTGCTTATTTACAAATTTATCATTACTTTCGCTACAGCCCATGTAATCAGGATAACCTGCTATCATGGATAAGAGTCTAATTGAAAAAGCTGCTTCAGAGCTTGTCGACGAATTTCGTGCCAAAACTTTAAGCCCAAAAGAATATTTACAAGAATGTATAAAAAATATTGAAAGCTCTAAATTAAATGCATTTTGCTTTACCGACTTTGATAAAGCGTTATCACAAGCTGAAAATGTTGATCTAACAAAGCCTTTTGCAGGCATACCGTTTGGAATCAAAGAGCTCGATCATGTTAAAAATTGGCCATATTCAGAAGCTTCAGTTGTATTTAAAGATCGTGTTTCTGATTTTACTTCCACATACATTAAAAGGCTTCAAACCCAAGGAGCAATACTATTAGGGCAAACAACAGCTAGTGAGTTTGGAGGGGTTAACTGTACACACACAAAATTACATGGAACCACCAGAAATCCCTGGAATGTAGCTAAAACACCAGGAGGATCTTCGGGTGGTTCAGCCGCTGCTGTTTCAGGAGGACTAGTACCAATTGCAACTGGTGGAGATGGAGGGGGATCAATTCGTATTCCAGCAGGTTTTACTAATTTAGTTGGTCTTAAAGTCACTTATGGACGAATTCCAAAAGGACCTCATGCCGATATTGGCGCTTTAACGGCAGTAATGGGTTGTTTATCTAAAACCATTAGAGATACTGCACGGTTCCTGGATGTTACGAGTGGTTTTGATATTAGAGATCCTTTAAGCCTTCCTAAAACAGGAAATTACGAGGCTAACCTCGGAAAGGTTAATGTAAAAGGTCTAAAGGTAGCAGTCTCATTAGATTTATTTGGGGCAGCGGTCGTATCCCAAGCAACTCAAAACATTATCGCTAGTGCTGCTGAGAACCTCATTAAGGCTGCCGAATTAAAACAAGTGGATCCCCCAAAAATCAGGATCCCATCAGTTGGAATGGAATGGGCAGCATCTAATATGGCTTCTCTTTTAGCTGACCTAGGCGATCTTTATCCTGGGTGCGAAAAAGATCTCACTCCCGAAATCATGTTTGGTTTAAATATTGCCTACCATCATTATGATCTTAAGTGGGCAGCTAATGGCTATCTAAAAAGAATTGAATTAAATGAAGCAATGGCATCAATTTTTGAAGAGGTTGATTTAGTAATAGCCGCCACAAATCCAGATGTTGCATTTCAAGCAGAAGGGCCACTTCCCACTGTGGTTGATGAAATAGATCTAATAAAAGAACGAGGAATGATCGAAGGAACAGCCAATAACGGCGCCCTTACCATTCCCTCTAATATTTATGGCAATCCAGCAATTTCTTTACCAGCAGGATTTGTTGATGGTTTGCCTGTAGGAATGCAAATTATAGCTAAGCACCACGAGGAACCGATTTTGCTTGAGCTTGGCTTACTTTACGAAAATTCGTATCCCTGGCCTCGCTGTGCTCCAAATGCACCATGCTAAACTGCTAACTTACAATGAACTTTGAAACAGCAGTAATAACGGGAGTATCAGGGGGTCTTGGCACGTCATTTGCAAAGATACTAAAGCAAATGAAAGTAAAAGTAATCGGTACTGATATAAAAAATCCAAACACTCCACAACTTTTTGATGCTTTTATAGCCGCTGATGTTCGTGATTTAGAAAATTTAAGACAAATTGCACAAGACTTTAAGCCTAATCTTTGGATAAACAACGCGGGTCTTTTAGCAAATGGATTGTTTTACGAAATCGACATCAACACAATTAAACAAGCAATTGAGGTAAATCTTTTAGGAGTTATTAACGGCACAAAAGCAGCATATGAGGTAATGATTAAAAATAAAGGTGGTCATATTCTTAACGTCGGCTCTTTAGCCTCATTTAGTCCAACGCCTGGAATGGCAATTTATAGTGCAACCAAACATGCAGTTCGCGCTTATACCCATTCTGTGGCTGCAGAGATAAACCCATCATCAGTGAAACTAACATTGTTAGCTCCTGATGGTATTTTAACTCCCATGCTTAAAGACGCATTGTCTAAACCAGATGCATTCATGCCTTTTACAGGAAGCAAATTATTAGATCCAGATTTTGTAGCCAAGATCGCACTTATTGCAACACAAAAGGGCAAACTAACAGTTAGCATTCCAAGATGGCGCTCATTTTTAGCACGATTAGGAGGAGAGGTGCCTGCTTTAGCACTTTGGCTATCCCCTTATATGAAAAAAATTGGATCAAAAAACCAAGCAAAATTACAAAATTCTCTTAAAGCTTAGTCTTTTTAAGTCTTAAAAACACCCTTAGGGTATCACTTGCAACATGAATGACCTGGCGATAAGAAAGTGTAGAGCTTCGTCTTTTAAGTATTTTAACTGGTACTTCTACTATATTGCGAAAGCCTAGTTGATTTGCAAGAACCACAAATTCTAAGTCAAAAGCGTAACCGTTTTCCTTTAGATAAGGTTCCAAAGTTGTTACTACAGTTCTTTTAAAAAGTTTAAGCCCAGTTTGAGTATCTTTAACTGGTAGCTTAAATAATGATCTAACTGCAAGTTGAAAGCTTTTTGAAAGTATTTTGCGATAAAAAGAAGAATGAATATCTGATTGTTTTAAGGATTTAGAACCTAAGATTATATCGGGACTTTCTTTAATTGCTACATTAATTAAAGGCAAAATACATGAGGCTGGGATATCCCCATCTGCATCAATAAATCCTATCCATGACATGCTAGCACTACTAAAACCTGTTTTGATAGCGGCCCCTTTACCTTGATTGTGCTTATGGTGCCGGATTTTAAGAGATGAATTTTGAATTTGGTGAAGACTTTCAATTGATCCATCAGTACTACCATCATCTACGACAATAACTTCATATAAATATCCAGTTGTTTGTAAAACTGCTAATAAAGCTAATATGTGATCAAATAAAAAAGCTCCTGGATTATAAGCTGGAACAATAAAACTAAAGGAATCCTCGTTGGTACTATTTATCATTTAGCCCTATAAAAAACACCTTTAAGGGCGTTTTACATAATTGTTTAAACAACAAATAAATCGGTCTTCTAGCTGCCCAAAATACAAAAACGCCAGATAATGCACCCAAAGCAAGTCCGCCTAAAACATCACCAGGATAATGAGCCCCTACATAAATCCTAAAAAACGCAAGTGCTAACCCGAAAATCAGGGCAGCTAACCCAAACCAGTATCTTTTACCGATTAAAAGCCCTGTTATAATAGCCCCTGCAAAAGTAGCATGATCTGATGGGAAAGAATAATCATGCTGACTTCCTAAAAGGAGTTCAATACCGTGTAAACTTTGCCAAGGCCGAGGCTCTTTAACAATATGACTAACAATTTGTCCAACCCCTAAGGCAAAAAGAACCGCTGCACCAGTTAAAAATGCATTTGTGGAGTTATTCAAACGATTATGCCCAAAGAGTCCAGTAATATAAGCTAACACTAAAATAATAATTAATATAGCAATACCACCATATACTGCGTAAAGCTTGGCAAACCCATGAAGAACGACGGTGTGGCGCGTCCATGAGTTAACATCTAAAAAAATTTGTTTATTCACATCAAGCAATATTTCTAACACTTAAGAGCAGCTATTTCAAGGCACAACAAAGCTTGATAAATGTGACTTAACAAATTCTTAATAATTTTTAAGGAGATTAAAGTAATTTTCCCAGCAAATTCTCAGTTTGCATAGTCATAATATGAACTATGAGAATTTTGGTTTTAGGTGGGGACGGTTATCTTGGATGGCCAACTGCATTGTATTTGTCAAACAAAGGACACGAGGTAGGGGTCGTAGATAACTTCGCAAGGCGAGCATACGACCTGGAAATGGGCATAGACAGTTTGGTTCCAATAGCAAGGCTTCAGCGTCGTATTGAAGTGTGGAAAGAGGTATCAGGCCGTGACATTAAAGCTTTTATCGGGGACTTAACTAATGCTGAGTTTGTTTATGAAACCTTTAAAGAATTCCTACCTGATGCAGTTGTTCACTTCGGCGAACAACGCTCAGCACCTTATTCCATGATAGATAGGCAACACGCAGTATACACCCAAGTAAATAACGTAGTGGGAACGCTTAATGTAATCTACGCAATAGCAGAATTTTGTCCCGATACACATTTAGTCAAATTAGGAACAATGGGCGAATACGGTACGCCTAACATTGACATTGAAGAGGGATATATTGAAATCACCCATCGTGGGCGTAAAGACATTTTGCCATACCCTAAACAACCTGGATCCTTTTATCATCTCTCAAAAGTTCACGATAGCCACAACATAATGTTTGCCTGTAAGATATGGAATCTTGCTGCTACTGACTTAAATCAAGGAATTGTCTATGGACAACAAACACAAGAAACAATATTACATGAAGAATTATCTACACGATATGATTATGATGCTGTTTTCGGTACAGTATTGAACCGCTTTGCTGTCCAGGCTGCCTTGGGGTACCCGCTAACTGTATATGGCTCTGGAAATCAGCGAAGGGGTATGTTAGATATTAGAGATACACTAGCATGTATTGAACTTGCAATATTAAACCCTGCAAAGCCAGGTGAAATGCGTGTATTTAATCAATTCACTGAATCGTTTTCCATAAATGAATTAGCCCAAATGGTTAAAACTGCTATCGGTGATGAGGTTGAGATTCAAAACATTGCTGACCCTCGGGTAGAAGACCAAGAACATTATTATAGAGCAGCTCACACAAAGCTTTTAGAGTTAGGGCTAAAACCGCACCTGTTAGGCACTTCTTTAATAAAGTCCCTTGTTGAAACAGCTAAAAAATATGCTCATCGAGCTGATCTAAAGGCAATAGAGCCAACAGTTAGCTGGAAAGCTACAAAGAACTCCCTGTCAACTAGCCCAAAAATTTATTCTTAACATATTTAACTCATCTTTAAAGCAGCGCTAGTTTTAATTTGATGGCGCGCCCAAAAGACCGTCGGGCTACAAGATACTTTGTTGGAATTTTGCTTTTAGCAGTATTGGCCCTGATATCTTTTTATTCATATGACAGCTACCAAAAACGAACTGGAGAAATTCAGAGAACAATTATCAAAAATCAAGCATTAGCCATCAAACTCTACAGTATTAGACTTGCTAATTGGTCAACCTTATTTTCTGCAATTTCTCAATTTAATTCCTCGAACTGGCCACTTTTACTAAGCGAACTAAAAACCCTACAGACAAACATAAACAACATAAAAACTGAATTTGTTGCTAAATGGAATACACCACAAGACAGTATAACTATTCAGTTTGATAGCATTTTAAGTGAGCTTTCTAAGGCATCAGTAGATCTTTATTCATCGCTACAGCTATTATCACAAGATTCGTCAAATCAAAGAGCTATCCAAGAGATTATCACAGCTTTTAACTTGCTGTGGGAGTCTCAGCATAACTATTTATTGTTGCAAAGAAAACTAGAACACAGTTTTAAAATCAAAATGGCGGCTTTAACAATCGTAGATGGATCACAACAACATGTTGCAAATTTGGCAAATCAATGGGCTTTAAATGTTGAATCTAGCTTTAGCCAACCATTACAACTCCAGATAATAGCTTGGGCTATATCACCAAATCCTATAAACTTCAACGGACAAATTGCAATGTTACCAGCCACTAATCAAATTACTGTAACTTGTGTAACGTCTTTGACTTCAAATCAATCTCAAAAATACAACGTCTTAATCGCAGTTCAAGCTACAAATCAACAAACTGGAGCTCAACTCAAGACAAGTCAATACTTAACACAAAAGACGAACTCCTCTTTAAGCACAACCTTAAAGCTTAATAATTTAAACTCCGGAATTTATCAGCTTAATATTTTTGCAACTATTCCTAATACAGCTATAAAGGCTAATCAAAACGCTATCATTCAGTTACCTTAAAAAGATAAGTATCCCTTAAAAATTACAGTCGCTTATCTTTTTCAATCTGAGTTTTAACTGATAAAAGTGGCATGTTTTTTTGGCTTGATAAAGCTTTTAAATCTTCAAATTCCACTTTTTTGCCAAAAGGTGACACTTTGAGCCTGATAGATTTATCATCTAAATTTATAGTTTTAAAATAACGTTTAGCTTCATAACGGTCTTGAGGCAAGCGTCTAATCCCTAATGTTTTAGTGCTTTTAAAGACCAGATTAACTAATTGCTTTTCATCTTCTGGCCTACATAAAACTGACAACAAATACGCCGGTCTTCCTTTTTTTCCAATTACTGGCGTGACAAAGCAATCTAGCGCGCCGGCTCGTAGTAACTCACTGGCGGTTTCAGCCAGGACCTCACCTGTAACGTCATCTAGGTTTGTCTCTAAAAGAATAATTTCTCCAAAAACGTACTCATCATTTAAATTAAGCGCTCCCGTAATTAATTGAACACAGTTAGGATGGCTTTCGTAGCTGTTTTTACCAAATCCATACCCCACTAAATCTAACTTAAACGTTGGCAAGGCCAATTTTTGTTTACCTAGCACAGTTAAAATTGCAACCCCGGTTGGAGTAGCAAGCTCACCATCAACGGTAAGACCATGAACTACAAAATCCTTTGCCAACTTTGCAACAGCTGCTGGGGGATTCGTAAATGAAGATACCTTATTGCTGGTTCCAACAGGAATACTTCCAAAAAAAATTTGGTCAATCTTTAAGAGTTTAATTCCTATTACAAAGCCAACAATATCAACAATTGTGTCAATTGCTCCTAGCTCATGAAAGGTTACATCCTTTAAGGCCACCTTATGCATCTTGGCTTCAACACTACCTAGGGTTTTAAATACCTTAAGGGAAAGGTCCTTAACATCATCGTCAAGCTTTGATCTTTTAATCAATTGGACAATATCTTGATAACTTCGTAATGCTTCATTGCGGTTAACTCCAACCGTTATCCTCTTACCAGTTAAATGCAAATGTTTAACTGTTCTAATGCCAATAGTGGGTAAAGTTATATCTAATGCAGATAGGTAATTTTTTAGTTCTTTTAAACTTAATCCTGCATCGATCATACTTGCAAGAAGCATGTCTCCAGAGAGACCATATTGACAATTAAAAAATGCTACCTTAGTCACGTTTGTATAGCTTTTTAAGTATTTTTATTGCAACAACAGCTGCCCCAAACCCGTTATCTATACCAACAGTGCTAATACCAGGAACGCAACTAGATTGCATCGATAACATAGCAGAAATTCCTTCCAAAGAGGATCCGTATCCGCTTGACACAGGCACTGCTATAACTGGTGCTGGCGTCAGAGAGGTAACAACTGAAGCTAATGCGCCCTCCATTCCGGCTAACACAATTACAACATCTGCCATCTGCAGCTGTTTTGCTACTGATAAAATTCTGTGTAAACCCGCTACACCACAATCAGTTAATATCAAAGGCTCTAAACCAACAGATCTAAGAGTTGCGCTTGTTTCAGCAGCAATATATTGATCTGCAGTACCACCAGTAACAATAGTAACATTACCAACTAAGTCTTTGCGCTGATTAAAACAAATCATCCAGTCAGATTCACCTGTTTGAGTAACTGTTCCTTTTATCTCAAAATCATCAAAAGCTTGAAGCTGAACCTTGTTTAACTTTGTAACTAGCAAGGGGGCAACCTCGGCTTTAAGCATAGTTGTAACTAATTCAATAACCTGGCTAGCAGTTTTACCTTTTGCAAGAATGACCTCGGGAAAACCTGATAAGAGCGGACGCTGTAGATCTAGCTTTGCATAACCCACATCTTTAAAAGGTAGAAATTTAAGCCGTTCAAGTGCTTCGCAAGTATCAATTGCCCCTGTTTTAACATCGTTTAATAACTTTTCTATCCCATCAGTATCAAATGAGCTCATCTTCAATTAGATTACCTGAAAACTCAAAGGCTAATCTAGGTTTATCAAGTAAGTACTAAGATGGAAGTTACAGTTGGATATTTAGGCCCTGAAGGAACATTTACAGAAGAAGCCCTTTTTACACAAAAGGACTTAAGGAATTCCAAGCTCGTGCCCTTTTCAAGCATTACAGATGTCATTGACGCAGTTCATCAAAAAAGGATCAACATCGGCTTTGTTCCAATGGAGAATTCAATTGAAGGATCAGTTTTAGAAACCTTGGATCAATTAGTGTTCTTTGCTGATGTATTAATTCAACGGGAAGTAGTTATTGATATTCACCTTTACTTAATGGCAAAGGCAAAAATGAACCTAAATGAAATTAAAGAAATCTATACCTATCCACTTGCAAGCCGCCAGTGCACACAATGGTTAAATAAAAACATCAAATCTGCGTCTATAATTGCAACTAATTCTTCGGCAGAAGCTGCAAGAATAATAAGCGCTTTACCAACAAAAAATGTTGCAGCAGTTGCACCTAAAATCGCAGCAAAACTATATAAACTACAAATTATCGCACAAGCAATAGAGGATCACCCTCAAAATCAAACTCGTTTTGTGGCTCTAAGTGCTGACAGGGTAGCAGCCCCATCAGGTCGAGATAAAACAACCATAGTATGCTTCCAACATCAGGATAGACCAGGGAGCTTACATGCAATACTGGGCGAATTCGCAGCAAGAGGCATCAACCTAACAAAACTTGAATCAAGGCCAACTAAAGAAGGATTAGGCCAGTACTGTTTTGTAATAGACATGGAAGGTCATATTGCCGATCCAGTAATTGCAGATTGCTTAAAAACTTTAAAAGCAGAACTAGCCGATGTAAAATTTCTAGGGTCTTACCCTAGTTCAAGCCCCCTGCATGACAAAAAAAAAGCTCAACTGGTCAAGCAATGGAAAGAAGCTGACAAATGGTTAAGCACCTATCTTTCAAAAATAGAAAACCACTAATATTTACTGGTCAGAGTTATTAATAAAAGATAATCTTAATGCCGGAGGGATGGCCGAGTGGACGAAGGCGACGGTCTTGAAAACCGTTGTACCCACCAGGGTACCGTGGGTTCGAATCCCACTCCCTCCGCTTTATGAAGTCTCAAAACGTAGCAGACTAATTTGACTTTCTTTCTTGCTATCAGATCAAACTATTAATACTTCATCTATCCGTATTGTCAGGGTACCTAAGGGAATGGATCTACCAAAAAGTTAGTCAACAACACCTAAACTATATAGCAAAGCTATTAAATACACGTCCTCGAATGACTTTGGGCTACTTAACTCCAGTTGAAAAACTTAGAGAAACTGTTGCGTTGACGACTTCAGACGATTAGATAAACTAATCAGTTGTTATTATTGGTGTTATCTCATATATGGTTGTTATAGTGCCACTAACGGTTAAGCTACCATGAAGTGATCTAGCAATAATTTCACTAAAAGACGCTAGTTTAAAACTGTTAGCAAAGCTAGATCCAAAGTTAGCTATAGTTACAGCGAAAAAGTTACCTCCCGGGATAATTACCGTGGTTTTACCAGTTCTGTTACCTGAATTAGGACTAAGACCAGTTACCTGGAGGGTTCTAATATCATGTAGTTGCCAATATCATCAACCGCCATGCAGAAGGTAATTTGAGGACATGTGGAGGTGTTAATGTTCCCGTTGTCATCAATTGAATCTGGACTTGACCAGGTTGAGCGGTTATAAATTACGGCATTACCAGCATAATCTACTGCTACACAGAAAGTAGTTCGAGCACATGAGATGGTAGTGATATCGTTAGATTTATCAATTAAAGTCGGTTTTGACCAGATTGAGCGGTTATAGGTTAGAGCGTTACCATTACCATCTACTGCTACACAGAAGGTAGTTGTAGGACATGCGCAAGCATCAATCCCTCCAACAAAATCTATTAAACTTAGAGACGGCCAGGCAAAGCCATTATAGATCAGAGCGTCACTATCTCGATCTACCACTAGACAGAAGGTAGTTGTAGGGCATGAGATGGAAGTGATATCGCTAGATTTATCAATTAAAGTTGGGCCTGACCAAACTGGAGACTTGTCAATAATTTTGTGTCTCATAACAAAATCTCCTATTGAATATTTGCAAAACTTCATATGATGATCCTTTTAATGCAGGAACTGGCTTACTCCACTTATTGTTCTTTAAAATATCTCTCCGGACAAGGATATTTATCTCAAGAATCTCAACAGATTGGAAATAGCCCCCTAAGTTTATCCTTGCTCTTTCAATCATGCTATTTATACTCTCTACGGGATTGGTAGTATAAATATGCTTTCTTAGATTCTCTGGATATTTCAGAAAGCATAAGTATCTTTCTTTGTTAGCTTGTATCCTTTTTATGAAGCTTGGATAAATAGATTTAAATTTCTCACACAGGGCCCCAAACTTCTCTAAAGCATCTTCAAAATCTAAGCTATTGTTCTTGATGTTCTTTAACTCTTTCTTAAAGAACTGAGCATCTTGCTTACTCATCTGAGCTGTCACGTTTCTCTGAAGATGTATGAAGCACAATTGATGGTCTGTGTCTGGAAAAAATTTTTCAATGGCGTTAGCAATACCAGGGAAATCATCGCTTAGTACAATCATTACTCTTTTAACTCCTCTTTCTGTTAGATCGTTGAAAACCTTTAGCCAATCTGCTCTGTTGTCGTTATTAAAGAAAGTATAGAACCCAAGTATATCTTTGTTTTTTTGAAGGTCTATGCCAAGAGCAATATAAACGGCTGATTTTCTTACTTTACCCTTCTCTCTTATTTCACAATGATAAGCATCTATATAAAGTATAGCTATGTCTGATGGTAATTCTCTGGTTTTGAAATCGTTTAGCCTTTCAAGAAGATCTTGCTTAATTATTTCCATATGTTCTTTGGAGTAGTCAAGACCCAAGCTATTCAAGGTAGATTCTATCTTGCTCTCAGAGTATCCATTAGCCACAAGGCTCATTAGAAGATTTACATAATCTTCATTGACTCTTCTGTAGGGTTCCGGTAAAGTTTTAGGTCTAAATTTCCCTTTTCTATCTCTTTAAAACATTTAAGTCTATCTTAAAAGATCCTGCGTTTAACGTTCTCCCATAGTATCCGTTAGCTTTGTTGTCTTCTTCTTTTATTAAGAATACCTTTCTTTCAGACTTCATAAGCGTTTCCATAACCAACTCAATAAACTCTTTTACACCAAGCTTCTGGTGGTTGTTAATGTCTTTGCTAAGATAATCTTCTATTAGACTTTCTAGAGAAGCTTTTAGCTTCTCTATTTTTTCTTCTTTCATACACAAAACCTCCTAAAATTTGATAGAGTGTTTAAGTTTAAGACACATAAATATTTTAACTCCCCCAAACTGAGCCGTTATAGACTATAGCATGTCCACTGAAATCTACTGCTACACAGAAAGTAGTGTAGGACATGAGACGGAAGTGATATAGCCGTCGCTTAAAGGACCATCAATTGTTGATGAGGGCCAATTCCAAGTCGGTGTTGTAAGATTCGCTCCAGATTTATGTAAAAGTAAATTATATAAAACTGGTATTGCTAACAGGCTAATTAGAAGGACAACTACTCTACCAATTGTTGTTCCTGTCTTTGAGACTTTAACCAGGGTTGACGTACGTGAACAACCTTGGACAGGAGATCATCAAACAGTAATTACAAAAGATAACGTTAGTATATTGGTTAATGCAACAATTTTTGCTCAAGTAATAGATGTTAAAAAAGCGCTTTTTGAAGTTAGCAATTATCAAATAGCTATTAATAACGTTGCCGAAGCTTCCCTACGAAGTGTCATAGGAAACATGACCGTTGTATCTGAGTGATCAATAATGATCACGACGATACACCCCTTGCGGGGTTCCTCTGCTGACGTACGTCAGCTTTGGTTCTCGCCTCACCAACAGCGGCCAACACGAGGTTGGTCCTACGCCGTC